>MDTG01320885.1_pt1 | contig 126093 bp, 116 predicted proteins | sample 811421 | NCBI WGS metagenome assembly MDTG01 (sample SAMN05326645, study PRJNA326480) | marine metagenome | isolation source: seawater | place: Pacific Ocean: South East | collected 2011
CGGTGATGTTTGGCGATTGATCTGATCACCGAACGCCATGAATGTTCCTTACGAATTAATCTTTTTGTTTTAGCTAATAATTTTGTGGGGATACCTCAGTATCTGACCCTAATTTTTGGAGGTCTTCAATGAAATTATTATTTTTTATATTAACTGTAATTTCTTATCCAGCTTTTTCAAAAGATTTTACGTTCATTAAGTCACCAGTATCGGTACATCTAAAGTCAGAGTGTAAATCTGAGGCTTGCAATGTGATTTTGTGTATGAAAAATTTTCAAGATAAGAGCATTACAATTAGCTCTCTGTTTCTTTCTCAAGATCAATTGTTAATTAATGGGATGCTTTTTTATTCTTTGGAGAACTATATTGAATTTGGTAGTGATATATACTCCCCTTGGCTAGATCGAGGCAAGATGACAGATTTTTTTAAAGAAAAATTTTTAAAAAGTATAGATGCTTCAACTAAAATATCATTCGAATCTGGAGAGGAGAAATGCTTTAATTTGAACTTAGATAAATCTTACGTATTAGAAGATGGTAATTATTATATTGGTCATTACATCTTGCGAGATGCCTATTTACAAGAAGGTGAAGATGTTAGCTTATTTTCAGTTAGCTCTAACATTATTGTTATTCAAAAATAGTAAATAGGGCCAGATCAATGGGTCAGTGACAATGATATTTTTTGCGACTCGTCCAGTATTTGGTTGGCATTTACTCGTTAAGTAGTGTCTCAATTAACGCTGTAGCGCCTATTAATGGTAGCAACCGCAGCAGTACTTGATCCAATACACCCGCTTCTGCTTTGACAATAAATTTTGCTTTTCGGTCCTTCCAGGATAGGGTTTGTATTAGGCTGGCTGCTACGACAGATGACTCGGCCAGGTTGTTTATCGCAACCTCTGTTTTTACTCCGCGAATACTGGTGCTGATTGGGCTGCAAATCAGTAGTCCGGTTTGTTGGTTATACGCCTGGCTACTTAGTACTAAGGCGGGGCGATACTTGCCGATTTCTTTGCCTTTAGTCGGCTCAAAATCCAGCCAAATAATGTCGTTGCGATCGGGAGTAAACACCTTAGGCATTAGTTATCAATTTCAGCGGCAGTGGGGTGCGCCAGTAGCCCGGCTTGTGCCGTGTCAGAAGTTAGCCCGGTAAGTAGTTCAGCTTCAGAGAATGGCAGCTGACGATGGCTCTGTTTGGCTTTTCTAACGGTAAAGCCATCTTCAAACACTTCAACTTCTACTACGGAATCAGGTGTGAAATGCGGAATGTCGCGTATTAAGCCGGCCACCCGCAACCCGAGGCCATTGCCCCAGCGTTGAATTTTTGCCTGAACAATCTGCGCCATTTTGCACCTCTTACTCATTTTTTTGTGAAGTCACAAAGTATACACTTTGTATAAATATGGTCAATCTTTATCCAGGGTAAGCAGTAGTAAGTTCATGATGCTCGCGATATTCAGTATCTGTCTTCATTCTGGCTGGGTTTGCCCCAGCTGGTAGTAATCATAAATAAGCTGCCAGGCATGCTCTGGCGTGTCGGCAAATTGAATAAGCTCTAAATCCTGTGGGCTGATTAAGCCTTCTTCTGCCAGCATGTCGAAGTTAATCAGCCTTTGCCAGAAGGCTTTGTCATACAAAATAACCGGTACCCGTTCGGCTTTTTTAGTTTGAATAAGGGTTAAGGTTTCAAATAGCTCATCTAAAGTACCAAAGCCACCGGGGAAGGCAACTAACGCCCGGGCTCGCTGTAAAAAATGCATTTTACGAATGGCAAAATAGTGAAACTGAAAGCAAAAATGCGGCGTAATGTACGGGTTGGGGTGCTGTTCTTTGGGCAGCACAATATTTAAACCTATGCTCTCACCACCTGCGGCCATGGCGCCGCGGTTGGCCGCTTCCATTACCCCTGGGCCGCCGCCGCTGATAATCATTAACGCGCTGTCCTGATGCCTGTTACTGTGCTCAGTCACCAGCTGCGAAAATTGCTGCGAGGCGAGATAATATTCACTGTTTCTGCTGTCACGTTTTGCCAGCTTAACGGCATGTTGTAGCATCTTATCTTCTGGCTGCTTAGCCAGGCTCTGTTCGGCCTGGTCCAGATTTTTGTTAGCTTGCTCAGGTGACAGAAAGCGGGCGCTGCCAAATACCACTATGGTGGCTTTAACGCCGTGCTGCTCTAACACCAGCTGTGGCTTCAGATATTCCAGCTGCAAGCGCACATGGCGTAAATCGTCCTGCATTAGAAAATCGTTATCGGGAAACGCCAGCTTGTAAGAGTCTTGATCTTGCAGATCGGCAATTGCAGCCCGGGATTCTTCAGCTGAAGTGAAATGACGTTTATAAAGACTATGGGCGTCTGACATCGAGGCTCCTGCAACGTGGTTTTTGCCACTTACTCACACTATGGTTGATATAGACTAATCTTTTAGCAAGCAAGATGCGATATAAAAGCAGTGACACTGCAAAAGGATCTAAATATGTCTGTAGCCAATTTGACCTTTATAGGCGCTGCCGGTCAGGTCACCGGTTCTTGTTATCTGATTGAACACAATACACAAAAAATTCTACTTGATTGTGGCATGACTCAGGGGGCTGATCAGGTACGGGAGTGGCATAGCTTCCACTTTGCGTTTAAACCCAAAGAAATCGATTTAGTGATTTTGTCGCACGCCCATATTGATCACAGTGGCTTACTGCCATTGCTGGTCGCTAAAGGTTTCAAAGGAAAAATAATTTGCACGCCAGGTACCGCTGAGTTATTGCCGGTGCTGCTAAAAGACTCCGTGGGCTTGTATCTAAAAGACCTGGAATGGCAGAACAAAAAAGCCGCCCGTAGTGGCAAAAAGCAGCACGATCCGGTGATGACAGTCGCTAATGCTGAACGGGTAAGTGAGCTGGTGCAACCTTTAGCTTATCGCAAAAGGTTGGTGCCAATGCCGGGGTTAGAGCTGGAATTCGCCGATGCCGGCCATATTCTGGGCTCGGCGATTATCGAGCTTTGGATCAAGGACAACCAGGCCATGCGTAAGCTGGTGTTCTCCGGTGATTTAGGTAACCCGGCTACCGTACTGATGTATGATCCGAGTGAAATTGGCCAGGCCGATATTGTGCTGATGGAGAGCACCTATGGCAACCGCAATCATCAACCTCTGGACGATACCGTTGAGGAGTTTGCCAACGCACTGGAGCAGGCTGATAAGGAAGGTGGCAATGTGTTTATCCCGGCTTTTGCCCTCGGCCGCTCACAGGAAGTACTGTATTATCTGGCCCTGTTGCACCATCAGGGACGATTAAGGCAGCGGGCAATATTTCTGGATAGCCCGATGGCCATTAGTATCACCAAAATTTATGATGACTTTTTGCATGCGTTGGATCAGGCGGATTTAAATAAGATTGGTGCAAAGCGCAGTTTGCAGCAATTACTACCAATGTTAAAGCTGACGCCAAAAGTCGAAGATTCAATGGCGATAAACCGGGTAACCAATGGCGCTATTATTATCGCGGGTAGTGGCATGTGTAATGGTGGCCGGATCGTCCATCACTTTAAACATAATCTTTGGAAAAACACTAATCACGTGATCTTTGTTGGATTTCAGGCGCGAGGTACGTTAGGCCGACGGCTGGTTGACGGTGAAAAAAGGGTGAAAATGTTTGGTCAGGATATTGTGGTTAAAGCCAAAGTGCATACCATAGGTGGTTTTTCAGCGCATGCTGGCCAGAGTGAACTGTTAGCCTGGGCCAAAGCAATTGGTGGTCAGCCGCAATTTTATCTGGTGCATGGTGAGCCTGAAGCGCAGCTGGTATTGCAGCAGGAATTGCAAGCGCTGGGTATTAATGCCCTGATCCCGGCTAAAGGAGACAGTATTAAGTTGTAACCAGATAGTATTGGGCATTGGCAAATGGCTGTCAGCGGTTACAATGCTGCTAACACTTAAATTAAGGACAGCCATGAAACAAGTAACTTTTACTGCTTTGCTGCTTAGCTTTGGGCTAACTGCTGCGCCGGCAGATCTGCAACAACAAGTAACAGACCTGTGGCAGCAACAGGACTTTGCTGCGGCTAAGGTGCTGCTGGCTGATAACGTAAACCGCAAAACCAGCGATGCCTGGTTACTGGCAGCGCTCGGTCGCAGTGAACTTGAGCTTGGTCAGGCTGATGCCGCTGAAGAGCTATTAGCCCGGGCGGTGAAAATTGAAGCCGATAACGCCCGTTATCAGTTTTGGTATGGCAGAGCCAGCTGTGATAGTGCGCAGCAAGCCAGTATGTTCAGTGCGCTGGGTTATGCCAAGCGCTGTCGTAAAGCCTTTGAACAAGCGGTGTCGCTGGCTCCCGCAGATACCGGTTATCTGAAGGCATTGGGGAAATACTACGCACAGGCCCCTGGCATTGCCGGTGGAGACAAAGAGCAGGCACTGGCCATCGCGGCAAGGTTAGAACAACAAGATCCCCTGCAAGGTCAGTTGTTACAGCTCGAAGTGCTATTTAGCGCTGAAGATACCGCTACCGCAGAAAAGCTAATTGAAAATAGTGCCGTGTTACAAAGCCGGCCAGAGCCGTATTTTATGCGAGGCGTTGGTTTGGCGCAAAATCGGGACTATCAGGCAGCAATGCTGGAATTTAGTAAAGCCAGCGAAAAACAGGTAGCTGATGAAGAAGGTCAGCGTAACCGCCTGCTGGCATTATATCAGCTGGGCCGGGCGAGCGTGCTGGCCAAAACTGAGCCACAGCAAGGTATTGATGCCCTGAATGAATTTTTAGCCGATGGCCGTATGGCTGATTTTAACGATTGGGCGCAATTCAGGTTAAGTCAGTTATACCTGGCACAGGATCAGCGTGCCAGGGCTGAGGCAATTCTGACCCCTTTATTGGCCAGCACAGCAGATGACAATCTGAAATCAGAAATTAAAAAAATTCTATAACGCGACATAGCAAACAAAATGGGGCAGAACTAGTGGCGGCGAAATTGGGTGGTATTCACCATGTGGCAATTATTTGCAGTGATTATAAGCGCAGCAAAGCCTTTTACACTGAACTGCTTGGGCTGAAAATACTGGCTGAAAACTACCGGCCAGAGCGCGACTCCTGGAAGCTGGATTTACAGCTAGCCGACGGCAGCCAACTGGAGCTTTTTAGCTTTCCAAACCCGCCACCACGGCCCAGTAAGCCAGAAGCACAGGGGTTACGCCATCTGGCATTTAAAGTGGTTAAACTGACTGATTTTGTTGCCTACTTAACCGCCAACGAAGTTAGCGTAGAGCCGGTGCGGATAGACGAGTTTACCGGCAAAGCGTTTACTTTTTTTCAGGATCCGGATGGTCTGCCGCTGGAGCTTTATCAGCAATAACACCGGTGTAAAGGCTGTTATTGCTGGCATTTAGTTGGAAATGACCTGGGTCGGCTCAATATCTTCGCTGGGGTAACAACCCAATACCTTGACGAACTTGGTAATATTGTTTAGCTCTTCCAGCGCCCGGGTCATGGCGTAGTCTGCCAGGTTGGCAAAGACATCAACATAAAACATTTCTTCCCACGGATTACCCGGTATCGGCCGCGATTCCAGCTTAGCCATACTGATGCCATGTTGTTTTAATACCAGCAGCGCCTCTACTAACGCACCAGGTTGCTGGCCGGTGTACATAATAAAAGTCGTTTTTGCCGGTATGGCTTTAGCAACAACCACTTGCTTGCGGGCAACCACAATAAAGCGGCTGACATTGTCTTTCTGGTTGGCTAAATCCCGGGCCAGCACTTCAAGCCCATATAACTGGCCACCTTCTTCTCCACCGATAGCAATAACGGTGGGATCCTGTAGGTCTTTTACTTTAGTAAAAGCTGCTGATGAACTGTCGCAATAATCAATTTTCACGTTCGACAATCCCAACAAGTACTGGCTGCACTGGGCAATAACCTGGGGGTGAGCACATACCTGACGCACCTTGCTAAGATCGGCGCCGGCAATGCCAAGTAAACAATGGGCGATAGGGTGGGTTAACTCACCTACGATAGACAACCGGGTATGCTGCAATAAGTCGAATACTTCGTTAATTGAACCTGACGAGGTATTTTCAATTGGCAACAGCGCATAGTCGGCGTGGCCGGTTTCAACCGCCTGGACAATTTCATTGAAACTGTCGCAGCCAAGCTCGATAATTCGCTCGGCCCGGCGGGTAAAGTACTTTTGAGTGGCCCAGTAGCTGTAAGAACCTTGCCCCCCAAGAAAGGCAACCCGCACGCTGGGGCCATTTTCGCCATTCAGCTGACCCTGCACTTTGGCTTGTTGCTGCAGTACCGAGTCTTCGATGATCACATGGTAAATGCGGGTAACATACTGCGCGTCTATCCCTAATTCTTTGCCCTGTGCGATCAGCGACAGCAGTAATGTCTGCTCCCGTTTCTGGTCACGAATGGGTTTGTTCTGGCTTAGTTTTGCCTCAGCCACTTTTAACGCCAGTTCGCGTCGCTTCGCCAGCAACTGCAATAATTGCTGATCAGTATTGCTAATTGCCTGGCGAATATCGTCAAGTTCCATGATTCATCCTTTAAAAACATACATTACGTATTATCGGTAGCTGTAACCGTTTAAACGCAAAAAAAAAAACCTCCCGGTTGGGAGGTTTCTTGCCATTTGTGCACGCACGGCCAGTTACCTCCCCTATGGGGTGGTAAAGCTAAAAAAACCGAGCGGGCGATTACATGCGTTCATCTTTGTACAGTAATCCGTCTGGATGGCTAAAGTCAAGCATCCGGAACTAACCTTAACTGATATTTTTTCGGGCCTGGTAAAAAAGGCAACGCGACTTCATTCAACCAGTACTGGTGATCAGCCCGGTAAAACGGTGACAACGGGTGACCAGACTGGCCGGAAGGGATGGTAAGAATACCATCTTGCTCCTGGCCGGGCGCGACGACCATGCGTTGTGACTGGCCAAAAGAAGGTAACTGGACTCGTGGCATATGGCGATCCCCCGCAAACTCTGAAGCTGGCATGTTGAGCCAGTCACCGAGTACTGGAATGGCATTGCTTAGCGGGTGGTTAATTTTTGCCTGATTATGCCGCCCCCAGCGACTTGCCTGAACACTGCCATGCTGTTGTTCCAGCTGCTGCTTGCTGTTAAGTACGGCTTTAAGCAGTAGTTGCGACCAGTCAGTAAATTCTAGTGGCAGGGTATCGGCACGACGAGCCTGCAGCATGGCCCAGGCAGGAGTTTCCAGCGAGTATTTTAAATCGGCGCTGCGGCTACTGTGTTGCTCGAGCATGGCTGAGAGTGGTTGGAACAGCAGCTCAATTGTCTGCTGACGAAATTGCTGTACCAGAGTGTAGCCGATATCGTCAGGGGCGGCATAGCGGCTGCTTTGGCTCAGGAGCAAACGATATTCTGTCAGCTGGTGTTCAGCGACAACCTCCGGGGTTAACACGTCAAGCAGCAATTGCTGCCAACGACTTAAAAACAGGGCCCGGTTGTCCAGTTGAATTTGATGCAGTGCCTGTTCATCTAACGGGCGCTCGCTTAGCAGATTATTGCGTATTTGCTGACCGCGGGCACCCAGATCATAGCCGCCATTGCCAAGTAACTGATAGGCCTCACCCCCAACACTGCGGGCGTTAGCGGTCCATAATACACCCGCTTCAGGATTCACTATCCGGGGATACTGCTCTGCACTGAGGTTAGCTAACCAGCTGTGCTTACCATCGCTCCAGTCCTGCGCAGTGTCCCAGTCGCTTAACTGCCTTGCGGGCATCGGTCCTAGTGGCGTCCAGCCAATGTTGCCTGCTTTGTCGGCGACCAGCATATTCTGGGTGGGAATACCCGTTATAGGTCCAAGCGCCAGCGCCTCGGCGGTACTTTTGCTATTTTCCAGTTGCAGCAAATTAAAATTAACCGCGCTGTCATCATAGGCAACCCAGCGCAGTGCAAAGGTTTGCTTGCCATAAGTGATAAAAGGCCCCCACTGCGTTTCCTGCAATTGCAGCGGGTAATCTTCGCCATCTTTGACGGTAATGGTTTGGTAATAATGCTGCAGTGGCTGCCAGCCTTGTGCCGTTAAATAGGAGTTACCGTCGTCCGATAACTGCAGTTTAATTAAATCGTGCCAGTCTGCGGTACTGTTAGTAAAGCCCCAGGCGATATGGCCATTACTGCCGACCACGATAGCGGGCGCCCCGGCCAGGCTTAAGCCTGTTACCTGTTGCCAGTTACCGTCATTGCGCCAGTTTAATTGCACTTTATACCAGGTGCCGGGCGCTCTTATGGTTAAATGCATGTCATTGGCCACGATGGCGTTACCATGGCGGGTCAGCCGGCCCATTACAGCCATATTATTGCTACCCAGATCAGCACTGTCTTTTGGCGTGCAGGCGCTGCACGTTGCCTCACGGCGTAATATTTCCGGATATGGGCTGTCGGGTAGGGCGATAGGTGTAATTTCTGAACCATCAATAGCCGCTTGCCAATCACTGCTATGCTGTTGTAAAAACTGATACCAGTCTGGCGGAATGGCATCGTGCAATATCGTCATAGCATATTCATCACGACCTAATTTTCCCTGCAGCTCCAGATACATATTATAAATAACCAGCACCGAGTCAGTTTCCTGCCAGGGGGCAGGCTTACTTCCCAGCAGAGTATATTCGAAAGGTGCAGCAGTTAATGAAGCCAGGCCATCATTCACTCCGCGGCTGTAAGCGCACAGAAGTTGCACGTCGGCGGCTGAAAACGCGGCGAGTGCGGCTGCGGCCCGGTCGGCAAAACGGTGTCGACGCCGCTCAATATCGGTAGCCAATGCCCGTTTACCGAATAACTCTGCTAACCGGCCAGCGGCACTACGTCTGGCCAGATCCATCTGAAAAAAACGTTCCTGAGCATGCGCAAAACCCATACCGTACGCGGCATCATTCCGATCGGCAGCGCTGACCGTAAGGTAACCGAGCGCATCACGGTCCAGTGTTACCGGATTCGCCACTGGCGCATGATACTCGCCCTGATACTGAGGTAAGCTCAGCCGCAGCCAGAAGTAGCCTGCCAGCACCATTGCCAGACTTACCAGCAAGAGGGTAAGCAGTAGCCATTTCATTCCTTTCATCAGCGTGATCCGTTATCATAAAATCAAAAGGTTAGAATAGCAGGAGCGATCCGAATGGTGCAAAAAATAAAAGTATGGGATAGCGCAGTACGGTTTTTTCACTGGGTTATGGTGCTGCTGGTTGCCGGCCTGTGGTACAGCGGCAGTGAAGGGTATATTGCACTGCATCAGTTATTTGCTTACAGTCTGACATCACTCATCATTGCCCGGGTAGGCTGGGGAATATGGGGTAGTGAAACCGCCAGGTTTAGCAAATTTGCCGCGACGCCGCGTGCAGCAGTAAGCTATTTACGGCATGCTAAACCAGTGGTAGGCCACAACCCGGCCTCGTCTTCTATGATATTCACCTTACTGGGGTTGCTGTCGCTGCAAATTATCAGTGGTCTGGCAACCTTTGACAACAGTTACATGAGTGACGGACCATTGGTTGCAATGTTACCAGCCAGTTGGGTCGACCTGGCATCGACTGTTCATAAATACAATATTGACGTTATTTTAATTCTGACCACAATCCATGTGTTTTTTGCACTGTGGCACAGTTGGCGCCACGATAATGTCATTAAAGCCCTGTTTACCGGCAACACGACTAATAACAATGCCAGACAACCTACTATGCGCAGCAGCTGGAGCTTCTTTGTACTATTGCTGACATTGCTGCTGTTACTGTATTACTGGCAGGGACGGGTACTAGTGGCGCTGCTCTGAAGCAGCGCTACAAACAAAGGTTAAATTACTCTTTATAATTGTCATGACAGGCTTTGCAGTTGCGGGCAAAGTTACCAAAGGCTTTGCGAACTTCACTTTTATCGCCTGATTGCGCGGCGCTTTGCAGCACGCTGGCATCGGCTGCCAGCTTCTCGCCACGCTCCAGAAAATCATCCAGATTCTGCCAGATATCGGCTTTGGCATCGCCACCACCTTGTTCGGTGCCGCTTACCTGAAAGGCTTCCCAGGGTAAGGTTGTGACTAAAACCAGAGCGTCAGCACGTTTTTGAACCCGGGCGGCGTCGTATGTCACTTCGCCTTTAATCATTTCATTGATATCTGCCATATTATGACGAATTAGCTGAAAGGCAGCCTGACGGTATTTCACCGCGTCGTTGGCATCGGTAAATGCCGTTGCTGCAGCTAATGGCGTGGATATGACAAGGGCAGTAAGGCCAGCAAGTAAGGCTTTTTTCATTTGTGCGTTCTCTTTTGTTGGTTTTGCGTGCAATAATATTGAGGTATTTGCCATAGTAATCAGCTAGAGTCTGTTGTACCAGAGTGAATTTATTATAACAATAGCAAGGTCGCTTCATTGAAGGATGTAAACACGACAAAACCAACAGGGATGAACTCACTGGGCCTTAGGTTCTCAGTTGTAGCGTTTCTTGCCATTCTGGTGGCAGGATTGGTGTTTGCCTATGCTGTTGTCTGGCTGCAGGAGCTAGCCCTAACGGAACAACAGCAGTTAGCCGTGCAGCGTACCGCAAAAAACTACGCGCGCCAGTTAGACGCTCGCCTGGATATTAAAGAAAAGTCAGCCATCTTAGCCAGTCAGGTGCTCAGCCGGCATCTGACAGATAACCCCCGTGCGTCAGGCACTGTTCCACGTGCCGGTGGCGATAAGATTATTCGTCAGCAAGACAGTTTCTCTGCTGGGGCAATACCCGCTGCCAACCTTAAATCAGATGCCTCTGCCATATTCAGCCACAGTCAGCTTATCTGGCAACAGCTATCACCTTTTATGCTGGAGGAGTTCGCACGCTTTTACTTTGTTAGCAAGCACCAGTTTATCCGGGTTGCACCGGCGGCGGCGATACCAGCACTGACGCCAGAGCATAACCTGCACACAGACTTATATTATCTTGAAGCAACGCCGGAGAATAATCCGGCCAAGCTACCGCGCTGGACCCCCGTATATTATCATCCGATCTGGCATGACTGGGTAGTCAGTATTCTGATACCCATTTATGTCAAAGAGCAATTTGTCGGGGTGAGTGTGGCGGATGTTCAGCTGAGCGAATTGACCCGCAATAGCAACAATATTGGTTCTTGGAATCGCCATACTCAGGTTTTACTGTTTAACGCTGAAGGCAGAGCGATTCGCGCCCCGGATTCTTCTGAACAGCCGCCTGCGATCAGCGATAAAAACGCAGGCTCCGCGAATATGATGTACCAGGGAGAAGTGGTAGAGGACGTTGCGCTAGGTGCCCTTGTCGCCCATGTTGTTCAACCCGCATCGCAGATAAGCAACCCCGACAACACCTATTTATTTGCGTCAGCACCGATGAAACACCTTAAATGGCATGCTGCAGTTTATCTGGATAGAGCGGAAATTATGGCGGAGCTGCAACAATTTCGCACCCGCATCTCGTTCATATTTATTGTCGTTGCCATCGCATTAGCTGCCCTGCTGCACCTGATCAGCTATCAGTTTGTGTTAAAACGGCTTAACCGGCTCTCCGGGGCTGTAGTAAAGCTAAGCCGGGGTGATCTCGCGCACGTTGTACTGGATAATAACAAAGACGAAATAGGTGTGTTAAACCGGGCCTTTACCGGCATGTCATCTGAAATCAGTCAGTTGGTAAGCGGGTTAAATGAGCGGATTGCCGAAAAGGAGCTAGCCGAGCGGGCAGCCCGCAAGCTGAGCAAAGCGGTATCATTCTCCAGTTCCGGTATTATGCTGACCGATCCGCATCTGAGCATAGAATACCTTAATCCGTTTCTGACTGAGCTGCTGGGGTGTGATGAGCGCAGCGTAGTAAACCAGCCTTTAAACATGTTGCTGGCAGATGAGATGGAGCAACTTAGCGCCGAAATTACCCAAACCTTGCATGAGCGTCAGCATTGGCGGGGTGATATTTTACTACAACATCAAAAACTACCTGCTAAACAGTTCTGGGTGTCATTAGCCATTGCGCCAATTCGGGATGAGATTGGTACCTTACTGAATTATGTCTGTGCAATGCAGGATATTTCTTTTATTAAGCAAAGCCAGAAGCAAATGGAACATCTGGCCTATTACGATATTTTAACCGGACTGGCAAACCGCAGTTATTTTCGGGACCAGCTACGTAAGGCGATTGCCATGGCGCATAGGGGGTATTACAACTTTGCCCTGTTATATTTTGATTTAGACGAGTTTAAACGGATCAACGATACCCTTGGCCATGATGCGGGTGATGAGTTACTAAAAGAAGTCGCCAGACGGTTAACCTCACGCTTAAGGGAAGAAGATACCATCGCGCGTTTGGGCGGTGATGAATTTGCGGTTATTTTAAGTGGCATTAAAGATCGCCACCAGGCGTCTACCATTGCGGCCAATCTGCAACAAGCCTTTCATGAGCCGGTTAAATTAGGTACTCATGACGTGGCGATCAGCGCCAGTATCGGCATCACGGTGGCACCAGAAGATGCCTCAGAAGAAGAACTCCTGCTAAAACATGCAGATCTTGCGATGTATGAAGCCAAGGCCCGGGGGAAAAATACCTTTCACTTTTTCAGTCAGGACCTTAATGATGCTGCCAACGAACGGTTGCAGATTGAAAATCAGCTGCGTGAAGCGATCCGTGAAAATCAGTTCTTGCTCTATTTCCAGCCTAAGATGGATATCCGCACCGAAGTGATTACCGGCTATGAAACCCTGATCCGCTGGCTGCGTCCCGACAATACTCTGGTGCCGCCGGTTAAATTTATTCCGGTAGCAGAAAGTACCGGCCTTATCGTGCAAATAGGCGAGTGGATAATCTGGGAGGCATGTCGTTTTCTTGCGCGCCAGCAAAGCCGTGGCTATGACGTGACCTTGTCGATAAACTTATCAGTACGTCAGTTTAATGATCAGGATTTACCACTTATTGTTGAACGTATATTAAAACGAACCGGTGTAAAGCCGCGGGCGGTGATCTTTGAAATTACCGAAAGTATGCTGATGGGCGATACCGATGCGGCTATTAACCAGTTAAATCAGTTAAAACGCCTCGGCGTCTCTTTATCTATCGACGATTTTGGTACAGGCTATTCGTCGCTCAGTTATTTAAAACGTTTTCCGGTTGATGAGCTGAAAATAGATCGCTCTTTCGTTAAAGATATACCCCAGGATCGAAACGATATGGATATCGTGGCGGCCATCATTGCCATGGCGCAGAAGATGAATTTGCGGGTGGTGGCGGAAGGTGTTGAAACACTGCAACAGGTTGAATTTCTGCGGGCTAACGGCTGTTTTGAAGTACAAGGCTACTATTACAGCATGCCATTGGCGGAGCAGGAACTGAGCCAGCTTAATTTCACTGTTAATACCTGATTTCATTATAAATATCGTATTACAATAACAACAGGAAACTTCTATGACACCAACCCGCCTGTCCATGTTCAGCATGGCTCTGCTTGGTGCGTTTAGCACAGGTAGTATTGCCGATCAGACGTCACCGCAACTCGGCATTCGCGATAAGACCCCGAATTTGGTTGCGTTGATCAACGCCACTGTAGTGACCGAGCCAGGTACCGCCCTGCCTGGTGCCATGGTGCTGATCCGCAACGGTAAAATTGAGTCGGTGAATCGTGATGTCAAGGTACCAAAGGGCTACCAGAGCATCGATTTAGCCGGATATCATTTATATGCGGGCTTTATTGACCCCTATACGCAGTATGGTGTGCCCGCAGCACCGAAAGCCGAAGGTTACAGCTTCGGGGGTAAACCCGTGTATGAGAACGAACGTATTGGTGGCAATGCCTCCAACGCCGCTATTCATGCGCATGAGCGCTGGGTTGACCAGTTTAAGCCTGATGCAGCGGCCGCAGAGGCGCTGCTTAAGCAGGGCTTTACCGTAGTACAAAGCGCCCGCCATGACGGCATTTTCCGGGGCACGGGCTTTGTGGCCTCGCTGGCATTTGGCTTGCCCAATGATCTGGTCATAAAAGCGGACAGTCAGCAGTTTATGTCGTTTAGTAAAGGCAGCTCTACCCAAAGCTACCCGTCATCGCTGATGGGCAGCATCGCCCTGATCCGCCAGACGTTTGCCGATGCAAACTGGTATCAGGCGGCGCAAACCAAACAGGATTTTCGCTTTATCAGTGGAGGCGTTGAATATAACGCCGCGCTGGCTAATGTAGCCAAAGCTGCCAATCTGGGTGTACTGTTTGACACGAGTGATGAGCGCGCGTTGCTTCGGGCCGATAAAATTCTGGCCGAATTTAATATTAGCAATGCGGCTATTTTAGGTTCAGGTCACGAGTATAATCGGCTCTCTGAAGTAAAAGCCAGTGGTCGTGCGCTGGTGCTACCATTGAATTTCCCTAAAGCGCCAGAAGTCAGCTTGCCCGATCAACATATTGATGTCAGCCTGGCCGATTTGCGTCACTGGGAGCGAGCTCCTGCTAATGCCGCGGCGCTTGAGCAAGCCGGTGTGCGCTTTGCTCTTACCAGCCATGGATTAAAGAAAAAGGAAGATTTTCTACCTAACCTGCGTAAAGCCGTAAAACACGGGCTTAGTCAACAACAAGCATTGGCTGCGTTAACGACGGTTCCTGCCAGCATGCTGGGACTGGAACAACAGCTTGGAAAGATCGCCAGCGGCTATCAGGCCGATATCGTGGTCAGCCGGGGTGATTTATTCGACGATGGTGAAATTGTGGCCACCTGGCTCGCCGGCCAGTTGCAGCAATTTGTGCCACTTAGTGCGCCACGGTTTGCCGGTAATTACCCACTGAATGTAAAAGATCACAATTTCACGTTAAGTTTGACCGGTTATGCGCCTGAGTTAAAAGGTGAGCTGACGTTGGGTGAAGACAAAGTAGGCCTTAAACATCTGGCGGTGCAGGGGCAGAGCCTGCAATTTAGCGCCTCACTGCAAAAACTGACCGGTAAAGCCGAAGTGGCGCAGTTTAGTGGCATTTTGCGCGGTAGCGAATTAACCGGACGCTGGCAACAAGCCGATGGTACTGAGCTGGCCGTAACGGCTGAGCGCACGGCAGCTGCAGTGGTTGATAGCAAAGACGATAAAGCGCTGGCGCCGATGGTCTCAACGTTGACGTATCCTAACCGTGCCTTTGGCCGGGAAAGCTTGCCAGTACAACAAAATCTGCACATTAAAAATGCCACCTTGTGGACAGCGACCGAGCAGGGGGTGTTAGAAAATACCGATCTGATTATTCGTGATGGCAAAATAAGCAAGATTGGCCAGCAACTGAGTACCCCGCGCGGTTATACCGTAATCGATGGCGAAGCGCTGCACGTTACTCCGGGAATTATTGATGAGCATTCGCATATCGCCACAGAGCAAGGTGTGAATGAAGGCAGCCATGCTAATACCGCAGAAGTGCATATTGGTGATGTGGTTAACGCTGACGATATCAATATTTATCGTGGCCTGGCAGGTGGGGTGACCGCGGTGCAATTGTTACATGGCAGTGCCAATCCGATTGGTGGTCGGGCGCAGATTATCAGCCTGCGCTGGGGGGAGTCAGCCGAGGGCATGAAGTTTAGTGGTGCCCCCGGTAGCATTAAGTTTGCCCTGGGTGAAAACGTCAAGCAATCGAACTGGGGTAGCGAGTTTACCAGCCGCTATCCACAAAGCCGGATCGGCGTTGAAACCTTTATTCGGGATAACTTCCAGGCAGCCAAAGAGTATCAGGCCAGCTGGCAGGCGTATAACAAGCTGGCTAAGCGCCAGCAAGGCAACGTGCTCTCGCCACGGCGTGATTACCAGTTAGACACGCTGGTCGAAATACTGGAAGGGAAACGTCATATTCATACCCACTCTTATGTTGCATCAGAAATTCTGATGCTGATTAAAGTGGCTGAGGAAATGGGCTTTAATATTCAAACCTTTACCCATATTCTGGAAGGTTACAAGGTTGCCAGCGAAATGAAAAAGCATGGTGCCAGTGTCTCAACTTTTGCCGACTGGTGGGGGTTCAAAATGGAAGTCAATGACGCTATTCCAACCAATACCTGTCTGATGCATGAACAGGGCTTACTGGTTAGTGTCAATTCTGACGATCCGGGTCTGTTACGCCGGTTAAATCAGGAAGCCGCTAAATCTACCATGTATTGTGATATGGATGAGCACGAAGCGCTGAAGATGGTGACCATTAACCCGGCAAAACAGTTGAGAATTGATGACAAAGTCGGATCACTTACCGAAGGTAAACAAGCTGATTTTGTATTATGGGATGGCCATCCACTGTCTGTTTATGCCCAGGTACAGCAAACCTGGATTGCCGGTGCCCGTTATTTTGATCGTAACGAGGATATGACGTTACGTGCTGCCCAGGCTGCTGAAAAACAGCAACTTATCCAGAAAGTACTGACCGCAGGTGATTCTGCCCGTAGCGGTGCTGAGAATGCCTACAAACAGGAAAACCCGGTATGGCACTGTGAAGACACGGCTGACTGGTTGCAACTGCGTTTTGGTCAGCACGCTGATCATGCCAGCCATGCACATACTCAAACCCATCAGTATCTGCAGCACTAGGGAGTAGCATAAGCAATGAAAACATTAAGCAAAATAGTGATGCTGGCAACGGTACTGACTTCAGCACTGCTCTCAACAACAGCAGCGGCAGTAAACCCGGTACCCGGTGATAAACAACAACACCCTCTGTTATTACAAAATGCGACCGTGCATAGCGTGACTTCAGCACCGGTGCAACAGGATGTATTGCTGGTAGACGGTAAAATTTCCGCTATTGGCACTAACTTAGCTGTGCCGGCGGATGCACAGCGGCTTGATTTAACCGGTAAGCATGTATATCCCGGCTTAATTGCGCTGATTAACCAGTTAGGGTTAATTGAAGTAGAGGCGGTGCGTGCTACCCGGGATGATCGTGAGACCAGCTCTACCAATCCGGATCTGCAGGTGCAGGTAGCCTATAACGCAGATTCAGTGGTGATCCCAACCATTCGCAGCAATGGTTTTAGCCATAGTTTAATTTATCCTGATGGTGCCATGTTAACCGGACGTTCTGCATTTATGCAGCTGGACGCCTGGAACTGGCAGGACGCGACCGTACAGGCCAATGTAGGCTTGCATGTAAACTGGCCGCGGATGAGCGTGCAAAATGGCTGGTGGGTACGTGACAGTGCAGAAAAACAACGTGAGAAGCAGCAAAAGCAATTAGCTGAACTGCTTCAGTATTTTCAGCAGGCCCATGCTTATTATCTGGCGGAGCAAGCTGGCTTAAACAAAGGTAAAGATTCACGCTGGCATGCGATGCTGGAGTTTTTTGCCGGTGAGCTGCCATTATTTGTCCACGCAGATGACCCGCGGCAAATTCGTCAGGCCATGTTGCTGGCCGAAAAGTATCAGGTTCGGCTTGTTATTGTTGGCGGTCGCGATAGCTGGCGTTTAGCTGATGAGTTGGCGAAAGCCAGGGTAGATGTGATTTATACCGCACCTTATGGCTTGCCAACCCGCGGCGATGAAGCATACGACCAGGCGTTTTCGGTACCCGGTCAGTTGCGAGACGCGGGCGTTCGTATCGCCTTATCGCTGGATGGCTTCTGGGATACCCGTAACCTGGTATTTGCCGCCGGGCATGTTACCCGCTATGGCCTTAGTAGCGAAGATGCGCTGCGCGCCTTAACGCTGGATGCCGCGGCAATCGCCGGAGTATCTGATCGTTTAGGCAGTATTGAAGTGGGTAAGAGCGCCAGTTTGGTGGTATCAGATGGCGATATATTTGACTACCGCGGTCATAAAATTAAGCATTTATGGATAGATGGTCGCGCGGTCGATTTAAGCAACCATCATAAGCAACTGCATCAGCGGTTTAAGCAGCGCTATAACCGCGCTGATTAATCTCTTCGTTTGAATAGTAAATAGTGAATAGTCATTTGAAAAAGTGCCAGTACGTACTGGCACTTTTATTTTTGGAGAGTCCATGTTGTATAAATTAAGCAGCAGTGTCGCGTTGACGCTGCTATTGTGCGCCTGCTCAGCCCCTAATGAGTCGTCTGAGCAACAGCTAAGTGCCCGCCCGGCAGCAATCGAGGCCCACTTGCAGTTTTTAGCCAGTGATGAGCTGGAAGGGCGTGACACCGGCAGCCGTGGTCACGAGATTGCTGCAAATTATATTGCCAGCCAGTTTCAGGCACTCGGTTTAGCACCGGCAGGGGATAACAACAGTTATTTTCAGCGGGTAGCATTTCGCTCGGCCCGCGTGCAGCAAGAGAGCGTTAAACTGGGCTTCCGGCGCAACGACAACGAGTGGCAGCTGAGCTACCCACAGCAGTTTTTCAGTGGCGCCTCAGTTAACCAGACTGATGTTGCTGTTACTGCACCTTTAGTATTCGTAGGTTATGGTCTGGTGTCGGAAGAGTTTGGTCTTAACGATTATGCCTCTTTGGATGTCAGCGGTAAAATTGTGGTGCAACTGGCGGGTTTACCTGCGTCGCTGCCAAGCGAAGAGCGGGCATATCTTGGTAGTATTAAAGCAAAGCTGGCAGCAGAGCGCGGTGCAATCGGGGTAATTACCATTCACACACCACAGCAGGAAAAAACCCGGCCTTACGCCAATAGCTTATTGTATTTAAATACACCGCGTCTGGCCTGGCTAAATGCAGCCGGAGAACCCGGCGCTGTTGATGGCAGGTTACAGGCTGGGGCTTATCTGCACCCGGAAGCTGCCGCCAGCTTATTTGAGCAGGAGCAACACAGTCTGGCTGACATTTTCAGCATGCTGGACGCCGGACAGCATCCGGCAGGCTTTGCGTTAAGCAGTGTCGCCAGCTTAAGTTCCAGCAGCGCGCATCAGCAGATCAGCAGTCCTAATGTTATCGGTGTGCTTGAGGGCAGCGATCCGTTGCTTCGGGACGAATACGTGGTGATCACTGCGCACTCAGACCATATTGGCTTTAGCAACGACTTACGCAATGAAGACAAAATAAATAATGGTGCCATGGACAACGCTGCGGGCATGGCAATTCTGCTGGAAACTGCGCGGATGTTCAGTGAGCTGACGTTAAAACCAAAACGCTCCATTTTATTTGTCGTGGTAACCGCAGAAGAGAAAGGCTTGCTGGGTGCGGATTATTTTGCCAATAATCCAACCCGACCCATTGCCAGCCTGGTAGCCAACGTTAACCTGGATATGCCAGTGTTGTTGTATCCGTTTGCGGACTTAATTGCGTTTGGCGCGAATCATTCTACCCTGGGTCAGGTGGTCGGCGAGGCAGCTGCAAAAGAAGGCATTACCCTAAGCGAAGATCCGATGCCAGAGCAGGCAATATTTACCCGCTCGGATCATTTTACTCTGGTTAAGCAAGGCGTACCGGCCGTATTTCTGATGACCGGCTTTACCTCTAAAGATCCAGAGCAGGATGGTGGTAAAATCTGGGGTAGTTTTTTTGCTAAGCATTATCACAAACCGTCGGACGATATTGCCAGCCTTAGCAAAGAGTATGGTCCAATTCGGTATGATGCCGGTGCGGTATTTGCCGATATTAACTTTAATATCGCCTTGGATATTGCTAATACCGCGCAGCGACCTTTGTGGAAAGCAGACAGCTTTTTTAATAAGGTTTTTGGAAAAGACTACAACCGGGAGTAACAGATACAGCACCCAGCCTGACTGGGTGCTGTAGTATTATTGCTCGAGTAATTTAAACAGCAATGCTTTTACCAGTTCCGGTTCAAAGGGTTTGTCACACATGGCATTAACGCCGGACTGGGCAATATTACTTAAATGGGTGTCATTGGCTTCGCTGGTTACCATTAATACCGGAATGTGAGACTGTTGGCTGTTTTCACGAATATACTGGGTAAGCTCGCGGCCATTCACTTCCGGCATATTGTAGTCGGTGACTACTAAATCAAACATCTGCTGCTTTAAAATTTCAATTGCTTGCTGGCCATCTTCAGCTTCTGTCAGGTGCTGGATGCCTAAATTAGTCAGTACCCGCTTGATATGATTGCGGGCCAGCCGGCTGTCGTCTACCACTAGTACCCGAATATCATGCACATCAAATAATGACAGTTCCAGCTCGCTCGGGCTGAGTAAGTCAATGGCAGCATTTAAGGCTTTACCCAAATGCGCAGTGGTAAAAGGTTTTGGTAAAATAGCCACCACCCCGGATTGCTTAAATTCTTCCAGGGTTGCTTTGCGGGTTTCACTGGATACCAGCATAAAGGGTATTTCTGAGAGCGCGGGCTGCTGTTTAATTTTCTGTAATAAATCCAGCGCAGTGCCATCGGCAAAATGCAGGGCACAGGCTATTAAATCGGGTTGATGTTCGCTGATCTGGGCAAAGGCACTGCTGACTGAGCTAGCCTCGCTAATATGTTGTACTTGTTCCATTTTCAGGTGACGACTGATAATTTTTCGCTGAGTATCTGACGGCTCAACCAGTAAGATGTGCAGATCGGCAGGTGACAATTGTTGCATAGAAATTCCTGTTACTTATGCTGCTGAAGGTTGTCCTGGCTTAACCGCCGGCCCATTTCACATTAAACCCTAGCTGGCTTAAGTGTTGTTCTATCAGTTGCCGTTTATCGGCCTGGATTTCAATAATACCGTCTTTCACGGAGCCACCGCAGGCACATTTTTTCTTTAATCCGGCGCAAATCTCTGCCAGCTCGGTTGCCGGCTTAGCGATGCCGCTTATTGTTAACACGGTTTTACCACCGCGGCCTTTTTTTTCCCGGCGCAGACGCACCGCCCCATCTGGATAAGCAGTGCCTGCCTGTTCAGCGGGTTTGTTTTTGGCCACACTGCCGCTTTGTGTGCTATAAACCAGGCTGGTGTTGCTTGGGATGGTGCTATCGGTGTTGCTTTCGCGCCGACCAAGTTGCTGCTGCCAGTCGTCAAGCGAGATTTTCTGTGCCATAACGTTTGCCATGAAACTCAGGGTTGATATACGTTTAACGTCAGCTTACCGAGCGAAGTGGCTGCCAGCAAGTTTTTATCTGCCCGGCTTGGCTTTTTAATCGCTTCTGCTAAAATAGCTCAACTTTTAGAAATCTGGACGGCTATAGCCCGGTGAAGTATGCAGGCATTTGAGTATTTACAACAAAGTGGCTTATTGGCTGAGTATGGCGATATCAGCGCTGAAATCGAACAACAGCGCGTCGCGCTGGCCGACCATCTGCAAACTGCACTGGGGACGGTGCAGTGGCAGTTTCTGGTGCCGGAGCTGGGTGAAGGGGGGGCGTGCAGTTTATTTGGTCATCTGGCAGCAGAGCCTTACCGTTTAGCGCCTATTCTGGGCGGCGAAACGCCAGCTAACCAGCATGCTCTGGGTAAACTTAATGCTATTGCCAGCTACTATCAACAGCATAGCGGCCAGGACTGGTTTGGTATTTACCAGGCACGTGCCAATACCATGGGTGAGCCTGTATTGGTTAAGCTGGCTTATTACGGCGCCGCCTCGCGGGCTGAGTTTCCCCTGAACAGCGAGTTTGCCAAAATAAGCAATAACAGCACCGTGGGTTTAAGCGGGCAGGGCAGGGTGATTAATAGTGTGCCTGACTATTTAGCTGCTGGCGGTGAGTACTATACCTGCGATCCTAAGGTGCAGGCTGAAGCGTGTTTGCCTCTGTTTGACCAATCAGGCAAAATAGCCGGTATTGTCGATGCAGAACATTTTCAGCAAGCCATTTTTACTCCCGCTGCCATGGCGTTACTGGTAGCGGTGTGTCTGGTTGTGCCGGACTTTTTACCCGGAAACTAAGTTACCCGGCAAACAGGCAAGTTACCCTAGCAAGTAAGTGAATTGCTTACTTTTACTGCAACATTTTAATCAGGTAGAACCTTATGTTTTCTCAGTTACAAACGGTTGCCACTGACCCCATTCTTGGCCTGATGGCTGAATATAAAGCCGATCCTAACCCCAATAAGGTTGATTTAGGTGTCGGTGTTTATAAAGACGAGCAGGGTCATACTGCGGTACTTAAGTGTGTAAAAGAAGCGGAAGCGCTGCGTTTACGCCAAGAAGACAGCAAAACCTACATTGGGATGGCGGGTGATCTGAATTTCAATACCCATATTGAAAAGCTGGCGTTCGGGCCGGCTCATCAGGTGTTACTGGCCAACCGGGTAACCTCCGCCCATACCCCCGGTGGTACTGGTGCTTTGCGGGTGGCCGCTGAGTTTATTAAACGCGCCAACCCCAATGCAACAATCTGGGTAACGACTCCTACCTGGGCGAATCATATTTCACTGTTTCAGGCGGCCGGTTTAAAAGTCAAAGAATATGCGTATTACGATTACAGCAGCAAAGGCTTGCAAAGCGAGCAAATGTTTGCTGATTTGAATAAGATCCCGGCTGGTGATGTGGTGCTGGTGCACGCCTGTTGTCACAACCCCAGCGGTATGGATTTAACCTTTGAACAATGGCAACGTTTTACTGCCATTGCCAAAGAGCGCGGCTTTACCCCGCTGGTCGACATGGCGTATCAGGGCTTCGGTAGTGGTCTGGATGAAGATGCGGCCGGTCTGCGCTATCTGGCCGATAATGTGCCGGAACTGCTGCTATGCAGCTCTTGCTCAAAAAACTTTGGCTTATACCGTGAGCGGATCGGTGCCATCAGCATCGTGGCAACGGACAGCAAAGTAGCTGAAATTGCCCGGGTTAATTTGCTCAGTGTGGTTCGCAGTATTTACTCTATGCCACCGGCCCATGGCGCTATTATCGTTGGCCACATTCTGGATAGTCAGGAGTTGACCACCTTATGGCATCAGGAACTGGCAGAAATGCGTAACCGGATTAATGACTACCGGCAGCTAATCATTGATAAGCTGGCAGCTGAAGGGATTACAGACGATTTCAGCTTTATTACCCGTCAGCATGGTATGTTCAGCTTTCTGGGGATCACTAAGGCGCAGATCGATCGCTTAAAAGCCGAGTTCAGTGTCTATATGGTCGGTTCAAGCCGGGTAAGCATTGCTGGTTTAAACCATAGCAATATCGATTACTTTGCCAGATCCGTTGCCACCGTGCTCAAAGGTTAATCTTTCCGGTTTGGCCAGCTGTTTAAGCTAAATTGTTAGTGGTCAACTGACCCGAGCCGAGTAGAACCGCCAGTGTTGTCACAATGGCGGTTTTTTTATTTCAGCAAACTGTTGAACAGTTGCCGAAACTTCGCCATTTTCGGGGCAATAATAACCTGACAGTAGCCTTGCTGTGGGTTTTGCAAAAAATAACCCTGATGATAATCTTCAGCCGGATAAAAGGTGCTTGCCGTGCTTATCTCGGTCACTACCGGCCGGGGAAAAAGTTGCTCGGCGGTCAGCTCGTCAATAATAGCCTGTGCCGTTTCGGCTTGCTGGTCGCTGTGGGTAAACACCACCGAGCGGTACTGGGTGCCGGTATCGTTACCCTGCCGATTTAGCTGGGTCGGGTCATGCAACACAAAGAAAATCCGGCACAATTGCTCAAAGCTAATGTGTTGCGGGTTGAAGCTAACCTGCACCACTTCGGCATGGCCCGTGGTGCCGGTGCAAATACTGCGATAGTCCGGATCTTTAGTGTGACCACCCATGTAACCGCTAAGCGCTTGCTCCACACCTTGCAGTTGGTTAAGTGCCGACTCCAGACACCAGAAACAGCCGGCGCCAAAGGTGGCAATCTCATTGCTCATGGTTACTCCGTTAAGTTAGATTGTAAAATTACCGATCGGGATGCCTTAGCATAACGTAATAAATACCTATGTGGTTCGCTAATCAGGAAAGCTTTTTATGTCGGTGGCAGTAATTGGTGCCGGGATGGCAGGGGCTGCAGCGGCCAGCACACTTAAACTGGCAGGTTGGCAGGTAGAGGTATTTGATACAGGTCGTTCGGCCGGCGGCAGAATGAGCTCTAAACGGGATGGCGGACACTATCTGGATTTAGGTGCTCAGTACTTTACTGCCCGCAGCGAACCTTTTAACGAGCAGGTTAGCCAGTGGCTATCTGGTGGGGTGATCAGTTACTGGCCAGCAAAATGTTATCGTTTTGAGCGGGGGCAGTTGTACCCATCATCTGATAGCACTATCCGGCTGGTGGGTAAGCCTTCAATGCAGGCGCCGGTAAAAGCCTTGCTTGCAGATATAGCCGGGCATTTAGAGTGCCGGATAAGCCGGCTGCACTATGTTTCAGACAGTGTTGCTGACAACGTCGCTGATAACGGTGTTGATAATAATGCGCCGTCAGGTGATGGCTGGTATCTGTTTGACCAGCATAACCAACGTTTTGGCCCATACCAGGCACTGATATTAGCGTTGCCACCAGTGCAACTGCACACCTTACTGGCCACTGCCGCGGCACCCGAAGCGCCAGGATACAATGAACTTATTCCGATAATAAACCTGGTACAGGCCCACTCGCAGGCATTGCTGCCATGCTGGGCGGTCAATTTACAATTAGCCGGGGCGCTGCCAACCGACGCTGATGCTATTTTTGTTAAAGAAGGCAATATCAGCTGGTTGGCAAGACAAAACAGTAAGCCAGCCAGAGATAACAAGGCAGAAAACTGGTTAGTCCATTTTAGCCCGCAATGTTCAATCTTACATTTACAAGCAGAGCCGGCGCAGATAGCGGCGCTTGCCAAAGCCGAGCTGGAGTTGATTTTTGACCTGCCGCTCAGTGTTAATAAGGCCATCAGCCATCGCTGGCTGTATGCCCAGATTAATCCTGCCGTTACTCAGGATGCGGCTGATTATCATGCAGGGCTAAAGCTGGCTTTTGCCGGAGACTGGTTAAAAGGTGGCCGGGTAGAAAACGCCTGGTTAAGTGGCGTGGCGGCAGCAAAGGAGATTATTGCGCATGGCTGAAAATGTTCTGATTATTGGTGCCGGCAGTGGCAGTGGCATTGGCATGGGCCTGGTGCAGCATTATTGCCAGCAAGGTCATCAGGCACAGGCGATTAGTCGCCAGCCTCGCCCCGCATTGATGGCCAGCGAAGGAGTCAGCTGGCTGTCGCTTGAGTCAAGTCAAACCGATGACGAAAGCGAAAGAAGTGAGCAAGCGATTAATAAGGTGGTTGCTGAAGCCATCAGGGCCGAGCCTGCACTTATTTTTATCTGTCAGGGCTGGTTGCATGATAACCAGCATGGACCGGAGAAAACCCTGCGGCAGTTGAGCGTATTACAAATGTACAAAAGCTTTGAAATTAATGTGGTGCAGCCTGCACTGTATTTAAAAGCGTTATTCAGTTATTTAACCAGGCAAGCCGGCATCAAGGTGCTGGTGTTAAGTGCTAAGGTCGGTAGTATCTCTGACAATCAGTTAGGGGGCTGGTATAGCTATCGCCTTAGCAAAGCAGCCGTCAACATGCTGGTGAAAACTAATAGCATTGAAGTGGGCCGCTATAATAAAACGGCCTCGGTAGTAAGTTTACATCCTGGTACCACGGATACGGCGTTGTCAGCACCCTTTCAGGCCAATGTCCCCTCCGGCCAATTACAAAGCAGTGAGGCTACCGCCAAAAGGATGGCGGCAGTGGCTGCAGCGTTAACGCCCCAGCTTAGCGGTAAGCTGCTGAACTGGGACGGCGCCGTTTTACCTTTTTAGGGTAAATCAGCGGGTTAACATTGGTTAAACCTGCTGGCTATTTAGTTCCTAGTTCATCGGCAGCATGCTCGTCCGGTGCTTGCTGCTCCAGACGCTTCAGCTTAAGGCTGAGTGCTTTAGGTGAGCCGGTGTTGCGGGCAATCGCAATGTACGTTACTGGCACCACGTACAGGGTTAGCAATGTTGCCAGCGCCACACCACAGAATATCACCATACCAATTACCATCCGACTTTCAGAGCCGGGGCCGGTGGCGATAATCAGCGGCAAACTGCTCATAATGGTGGTAAAGCACGTCATGGTAATGGGTCGTAACCGCTGAATAGCCGCCCGGCGTACTGATTCTTCAAATTCAACGCCGGCATCCCGTAGCTGGTTAGCAAACTCGACAATCAGAATGCCATTTTTCGCTACCAGGCCTATCAACATGACCAGGCCAATCTGGCTGTTGATATTCAGAGACATATCAAAGAAATACAGGCCGGACAACGCGCCTACCAATCCTAGTGGTACCGTGATCATAATCACCAGGGGATGAATAAAGCTTTCAAACTGGGCGGCAAGTACCAGATAGGTAATCACCAGAGCCAGTAAAAACACTAACAAAGTAGACTCACCACTTTCCTGAAATAGCTGCGATTCACCTTTGTAGTCAATTCCGACAGTGTCCTGAATTTCGGTTTGGACAATGGTTTCCAGATACTCCAGTGCCTCTCCCAGGCTGTAGCCCGGTGCCAGACTAGCGGAGATGGTAATCGAGCGCATCCGATTATAGCGATTCAATGCGGCAGAGGTTGCTTCTTCACGCAGGGTAACCAGGTTATCCAGTGGAATGAGCTGGCCAGTACTGTCGGAGCGGATAAACACATCCTTGATAGAACCCGGCGCCTGAAAATCATCATCCCAGCCTTCCAGAATAACATCGTATTCGCGGCCACGATCTAAGAAGGTGGTAACCCGTCGTCCGCCCAGCATCGCCTCCAATGCCCGGCCAATTGCACCAACAGAGATACCAAGATCACCGGCTCTTTCGGTGTTAATTTCAACCAATACCTGAGGCACCGTTTCTTTATAATCATGATCCAGCATCAGCAGGTTACGGTTTTCACTGGCTTTATTAATCACGGTATCGCGCCAGCGAGCCAGCTCTTCGTAGGTATTGCCCTGCAACACAAACTGAACCGGCCTGCCACCACCACCACCGCCACCTAAACCGCTGCGCATAAAGGTGAAGGCTCGTACATCGGGCAATTCGTTAATTTTTGCCGCGACCTCAGGCATCAGCTCCGCGGTACGTCTCTTGCCATTATTCCAGTTTTCGGCACCAACAATGGCAATACCGCCACTGCCGCCCCAGCCGGGAACCCGGATCAACAGTCGGTTAAATTCACCGTCTTCGTAGTAGGGCATCAGAATATCTTCAATCAGCCGCATATTCCGGCTATTGCTCTGATAGCTGGCACCTTCAGCCGGCGTCATTGAAATAAAGAAAGTACCGCGATCTTCGGTCGGGGCCAGTTCTGAGGGCAACATTTTTACCAGCTGGAAGCTGGCAGCAAAACACAGCACCACCACTACCAATACCGGCCAGCGGGTTTGGGTGACGACGTTAAGTTGCTTGCGGTAACCGTTTTCCAGTTTGGCGAAACCCTGGTGCAAGGCGTGACCTAATTTCGACTCGCGTTTGCGATGGCGCAATAATTTGCTACACAACATTGGAGACAGGGTTAGCGCGGTAACGCTGGAGAACGCTACGGCGGCGGCAATTGCCAGCGCAAACTCAGTAAACAGTTTACCCAGCTGACCCTGCATAAATACCAGAGGGACAAATACTGAAATTAACACCAGCGTCGTGGCAATAACGGCAAAGCCGACTTCTCTGGCACCGCGATAAGACGCCAGTAACGGCGCCTCACCACTTTCTATTCTGCGGTAAATGTTTTCCAGCACAACGATAGAGTCATCAACAACCAGACCAATCGCCAGTACCATGGCCAGTAACGTTAATAAATTTATTGAAAAATCCAGCGCAAACAGCACCGTTACCGCAGCAACCAGCGCCACCGGTACGGTAATTGCGGGAATAAAGGTGGCTCTGATATTGCCCAGGAACAGGAAAATAACCAGCACTACCATGCCCATTGCAATACCGAGCGTGTTGTAGACTTCTTTAATAGACTCAGCGATAAACAGCGACGAGTCATAACCAGGCTCAATGGTGGTGCCTTGTGGGAGCTGAGCCTTAATGCGTTCCATTTCGGCGCGCGCGCCTTTCACCACTTCCAGGGTATTCGCTTCAGACTGTTTAATAATGCCGATGCCCAGCAGGTTTTTACCGTCACCGCGAAATTCACTTTCTTCATCTTCTGACGTCAGCATTACATCAGCAATTTCGCCAAGCCGAACCAGGTAATTATTGTCACCCCGCTTGATCACCAGTCGCCGGAAATCCTGTTCTGTTTTATAGGTGCGAATGACTCTTACGGTAAAATCCCGGTCGAATGATTTTATATTACCGGCGGGAAGTTCTACGTTTTCGTTGCGCAGCACACTTTCAATATCCTGCACGGTAACGCCACGGGCTGCCATCGCATCGCGGTCCAGCCAAACCCGCATAGCATAATCGCGTGAACCACCTAACTGAATGCGGGCTACGCCATCAACTACCGAAAAGCGCTCAACGATATAGCGGTTCGCGTAGTCGGTCAGCTCCAGCGTGGTCATATTCTCACTGTTCAGTACAAACCAGGCAATGGTGTCTTCGTCAGCATTGGCTTTAGATACTTCAGGAGGATCGGCCTGGTCGGGCAGGTTATTCAGAGCACGTGATACTCTGTCTCGTACATCGTTGGCAGCAGAGTCTATGTCGCGTTCAACGTTAAATTCTATGGTGATACTGGAGCGACCATTGCGGCTGTTCGAGTTAATACTTTTAATACCCTCCACGCCGCTGATCCGGTCTTCCAGCAGATGGGTAATTTTGGTTTCAACAATTTCGGCGGAGGCACCCGGATAATTAGTATTAATACTGACAATTGGCGAGTCTATGTCAGGAAATTCCCGCAGTGGTAGCATGGTAAAACAGACAATGCCGAATACCACCAGCAGCAAGTTAACAACGGTCGCAAAGACCGGACGCTTGACGGATAAATCTGATAACAGCATTATCGCGCTCCAACCCGGTTAATAACCTGACCTGGTCTTAGCTTCTGAATGCCTTCAACCACAATTTCTTCACCTGCTGTCAGGCCTGCGACCACTTCTACCCAGCCAGGAATACGCTGACCCACTTCAATTTCGCGCTGGCTTACCGTGTTATCCGAATTAACCACGAACACAAACTGTTTGTTTTGCTGGGGTATTAATGCACGTTCAGAAATTTGCAGCGCTGGCACGTTCGCCAGCTCTACTTTAACATTGAGCAACATTCCGGGGCGCAAGCGCAGGTCGCTGTTATCCAGGGTCGCATGCACCCTGACAGAGCGGGTTATCGGATCCAGCCTGGTATCAATAGCGCTGACATCACCTTTAAAATCGACATTGCCATAAGCAACGTTAGTTACATTAACCGGCATACCGCGCTTAATGTCTGCCAGATAATGTTCAGCTACACTGAACTCGACTTTCAGGGTATTTAAATCGTCCAACGTGGTCAGCACTGCACCGGCATTAACATAAGCGCCCTGGCTAACCTGACGCAGACCGAGATAGCCGTCGAAGGGCGCCCGAATGGTCAATTCATTTAACTGCGCTTTGGCAATATCAAGCTGGGCCAGGGTGGTATTCACCCGGGTTTGTTGCTCATCGAGCAGCGACTGGGCTGCAGCCTGAGTGGTTGCCAGATTCTCTAACCGCTGCAGCTGCCTGCGCTGATCAGTTAGTACCGCGGATAACTCGGTTACTCTGGCCAGTTGTTGCACGTTATTAAGCCTGGCGATAATGTCGCCGGCTTTTACCTGCTTTCCTTCCTGGATGTTTAACTCAATTAAAAAATCACTGGCAGGTGCTACTATTTGTACGGAGTTATTGGCGATACCACTGCCGAGCGAAGTAATTTGCCGTATTAAAGGTTTTACCGATACTTCAGCCGTACTGACGGCGACGGGTGAACCGGCGCCTCTGCCGGATACCGGGCTTTGTTGTTGCTGCCAATACAGATAGCCAAGAAACACGGCTAACGCTATCATGATTACCCAGATGAGACGTGAATGAGTTTTGGTCACAATGACTCCGCTTACTTCATAAAATACCCTGTGCGTATTGTATGTTTTAAATGGTCAAACAGATGCTCCGTTATCGCAATCACGGCGGCGTTGGTCGTATTCTATGATGCTTTGTGCTGATCCAGTATAACAGTTCTGGGTGTACAGACCGTTGAAGACCAAAATTTCAGCGCGAACTATCGGTAAAGAGGGTGTAATGGAGCCATTTTTAATTAGTCAGTCCAGCCATCAGGGGGGAGCCAGGTTGTTATTATCTGGTCTTGGCGCTCTGATGGGCCTGATGTTATTTACGGTACTATTTGCCGAGCAATTTAATTTGTGGCTGGCTCTGGCATATATAGCGGCGGGGATGGCAGTATTTTTGGGTTTTGCCAAACTGGCTGAACCCCGGCATTTTCTTAAATGTGATGAGGCTGGTGTTCATTTTTTTCATCGGTACGGCAGTTGGTTGCTGCCATGGCACAGTTTTCAATACTGTGCCGTGCCGCAGCTGGAGCATCAGGATCTCTCTTTTATCGGCTTTAAAGTGACTGATTACGACGCGTTACTGCAACCCCTGCGCTTGCGCCTGGCGGTGCGTCTGATGACTGAACAAAGACCATTATTTTTATCGGCAGTAAAACAAGGCTGTGCTACAGGCCAGTGTGCCAGCGAACTGTTGACAGAAAAAGATCTGTTCAGCACCAAAAATCATACTTATAACGGGGTGAAGGCCGTTTTTGGTCAGAGAATGCATCGTCTGGCGCAAGCCAGTGGCTTTGAAGTATTTGTCAGCTGTTCACTCAGCGCAGAACAAACCGCGGCGTTATGTCAGCAGATTAATCAGCTGCGCCTGCAAATGATCCAGAATACAGCGACCTAGACACACCGCCGAGTGTGTATCATAATAAGCCAAACCTCTTTTCTGGCAGGATGGTGCATGAACAGTTACGACAAGGCATTTCTGGTTAGCGGACGTAATACGCTGCTCCATAAAAACAAAAAATTAGACTTAATCGTAATCAACGACGATAACGATCCGCCATTAATTATTACCCGTCATGGTGTAAAAATGTTTGAGGAATCGGTACCAACTAACAAGGTTGAAGCGAAAGAGCGCTATATGGAAATTGTTGATATTTCCAGTACCGATGTGTTTGGTGAAACCAAAACGTTATTATTTGTCCAGGCGTTAAACAACAAAGAATACAAAGTTGACTACAGTAAGAAAGGGACAGATTTATTTATTCGGATCCATCAAGACAATTATATTTAGCTTTTTTAGCCTCCAGGGCCCTGAAATACAGTAAGGGCTTGCCTTTCTGTCTGTTTTTTGCTTCATTAGGCATCATACTTTTGTCGTAGTACAAGCAGACAACTTACATGCAATTTACTGAGCAGAACAATACAATAAAAATAACGGTGCCGGTCTCGTTAACTCCTATCAGTGCGGCCGAAATTCAACAGCATTTAATTAACCATGGCTTCGAACGTTGCCTGGTATTGCAAGATCAACTCACCAATCTTCTGGTCGAATATCAGCAAATTCAGCAGAAAATTAAAGAAAACCTTGTCGCTGAAAACAGCAAAGAAATTAGTTTCCGGATTGCAGAAAAACGCAATGCTGAGCTTATTTTTGATATCAGCGAAGATAAAATGATGGCAACAGCGATTATTACCGCAGCCTGGGGCGGAGCGCCTATTTCAGCCAATGAACTGGTTAAAAGTGCTCAGGCCACGGGTATTGTGTTTGGTTTTAGTAAAGAGCAAATCATCAAACTGGTATCGTATGCCGCCAAAGCGGAGCCCGGTAGCAAAGTTAAATTACTGATCGCACGGGGCCGGATGATGGTGCCCGGTGCCAATTCCCGTTTCGAGCCTTTACTGGCGGAAATGGAAAGTCGCCGCAACAGACCGGTGGTAAAAACTGATGAAAAAGCAGATTTGCGCGATTTTGGGGTTATTCCTGCCATCAGAAACGGTGAAGCGATTATGCGCCGCCATCCTCCTACCGCTGGCGTGGCAGGCATGTTGGTTAGTGGTGAAATGATTCCGGCCACGCCGGGTTTACCGCTGGAATGGCAACTTGGCGAAGGGGTTGAGCTTGCGCCGACTGACAAAGACTTATTGCTGGCCGCGCGAGATGGTCTGCCCCGGGTTATTGAAGCCGGGGCCACGGTAGACGAAGTATTTACCGTTAAAAATGTTGATTTAGCCACCGGTCATATCGTTTTTCGGGGCTCAGTAGTGGTTAACGGCAACGTTAGCGAGGGCATGAAAGTGGTCGCCGGCGGCAATGTCTTTATTAAAGGCATGGTTGAGGGCACATTAATTGAGGCGGGCGGTGATATTACCATTAACGGTTCGGTGATTGGCCACCAGTTGGCCCAGGCGGATCAGAAAAGTGATTACAGTACCGAACTCAAAGCGGTGGGTGATATTCAATGTAATCTGGCGCAGTACAGCAAGATCAGCTGCGGCAGCAATCTTTATGTCAATAAACAGCTGATGCACTGCTCGGTTGAGGCCGCCATTGTGTATGCCGGGCCGGAAGATAACCCCAATGGTAAGCTGGTCGGTGGGTATTTTTATCTTGATCAGGGCTTGTTCTGCGGCAATCTGGGCGCACCGTCAAGCAGCAGTGTGCTGGTAAAACTTAACCGGCAACTTGACCCCATTGTAGAAAAGCAAGAAGTACTGCGGGCCAGCGTAAGCGCAGAGCGCACCGAAATGGAAGATTTGCGCCAGCAGCTGGAAAAACTGAAAAAAATTGAAGGGAATGCCCAGATTGAAATGCGCCGCCATGAGCTGGTAGCCAAATTTGAAGAGCATAAAGAACTGGCAGTATCGTTAATTAACGATATCAAAATTCTTGAGGCACAACGTCAGGAAAAACTGGCAGAATTGCTGATTGTGGTACGCCAACAGTTGTTTTCTGCCGTAGAAATTCATTTTGGCAAAGAGCTGGTGAAAAGCCGGCGTGAATATGGGCCTTCTAAAGTGGTGCTGGTTGACGGTCATCCGTCTATTGAGCCGCTGTAATGCCCAATACGCGACCAGCGCCAATCGCTTTGCGGCATAAGGTAGTGCCAATTCCTGCTACTTCTATTAGGCTGTAATGGTGTGTGTTAAGAGATTGCGGTTTTGAGAACCCTGCTATTTGTATTATTACTGCTGCTTCCGGTGTCGGCGCTGGCCAACTGCAATATGGCGTTTCGCTATGGCTTAGTAATTGGCCCGGAACATATTTTGTTTGTGCAAAATACCCGTACTTATGTCCAGATTAATAAAAATCGCCAGTTGTTTGTAGAGGGCGAATGGGTGCAGTTAAGTGATGCCGATACCGAGTTACTTGAACAATACAGTCAGGGCTTGCGTAAGTTTGTACCAGAAATCGTTAGTTTGGCAGTAGACGGGGTTGAGCTGGGGTTATCCAGTATTGAATCCATGCTATCCGGCCTTGGCAGCAAATCGCAGCAGGCTGAATGGCAGGCATTAATCCGGGAAACGACCTTTCAGTTTATGTCGCGCTTTGTTCGCACCGGCGAGTATTTTTATCTGGCACCGCAGAGCCTGAATGAAATTGACCACTTTTTAAACCGTGAATTAAAACCCCAGCTAAATAATTTAGCCCGCCATACCGTAGGCGCGGTATGGGGCGCATTGCGTGATGCACTGCGCCAGTCCGACAGCAACTTTGAACGCACCGACAGCCAGGGGCTGGAGTCGGTCGAGCAGCTGGTTGATAACATCAGCTTTGGCCTGGATGAAAAGGCCATTGAGCTGGAGGCAAAATCGGCGCTGTTTTGTCAGCGGATGCGCGAGCTGGATGAAATTGAAACCAGCTTGCAACAGCGGATCCCGTTGCTAAGCCAGTACGATGTGGTAACCGAAAAAAACTAAGCTTCTGCTACGCGGTTACCACAGTATAACCAAATTTAAACCACCCCGTATTCATCCCTTAGTGCCGCAGGCATGGCGTTGTCTACCTCATCGCTTATTGCGTCCAGGGTTTTCTCAGCTTCATCCAGTGAGCTGACTTCAGCCACATGAAATAACGCTTCACCTTCGTTAACCAGTGGCAGGTTGTTACGACCTATTACTACGCCGTCAAAGGTTGCTGGTATTGCCACTTCAAAATCGGAGTAGGGTGAATAAATATGGGCCATAATATCGCCGGTTTTTACCGTTTGGCCCAGCGTGACATAGTAGCGGGCAATACCATCGTGCTCTGCTCGAACCCAGCTGCTTTTTTTGGAAAATACCGAGCGGTTTTTTGGTGCTTTGGTTTTGCCACTAAGCATGCCCAAATCCTGCATCACATTTACAATGCCACGCACCCCAATTTTTATCGATTGTTCATCGAAGCGCAGTGCTTCACCTGCTTCATACAGCAGCAGTGGAATGCCCAGATTGTTAGCTGTACCGCGCATGGTGTCATCGCGAGTAGCTGCTTTAATAATCACCGGTGCATTAAACACCTCTGCCATACGCAGGGCCGTTTTATCTTTGGCACTGGCCCGCACCTGGGGCAGGTTAGCCCGGTGAATGGCACCGGTATGTAAGTCAATGGCGTGGGTGCAGCATTTCAGAATTTTATCGGTAAACTGATGCGCCATCCTGCTACCCAGTGAGCCTTTTTCGCTGCCAGGAAAGCTACGGTTTAAATCGCGTCGGTCGGGCAGGTAGCGGGATTGCTGCACGAAACCATAGGTATTAACAATCGGCACCACAATTAAGGTGCCTTTGATCCGGTTAAGCCGGGGTAATTTTAATAAGCGCCGGCAAATTTCCACGCCGTTAATTTCATCGCCATGTAATGCTGCTGTAATCAGCAGTACCGGGCCGTCCTGACGGCCATGAATAACATGGGCACCGATATTCAGTTCAGTATGGGTATACAACTTACCAAAGGGAATATCTACTACCGCTCGGCTACCTGCGGCAATTCTGTCCGTACCAAGAATAAAAGCTGGGCGGCTTTCCATTAACCTGTTCCTTTCGTTTTGGCATGGCGCCGGGTTTTATGGGTTGCCACTTTTTTTTCTAAAAAGCTGATAATTAACCCGGCGACATCTTTGGATGTGGCGGCTTCAATGCCTTCCAGGCCGGGCGAGCTATTCACTTCCATTACCACCGGGCCGTGGTTTGAACGCAACAGATCAACCCCGGCTACATTTAAACCCATGGTTTTCGCTGCATGCACTGCGGTGCTGCGCTCCTCGGGGGTTAAGCGCACTACAGTGGCTGAACCACCGCGATGCAGGTTTGAGCGAAACTCACCTTCTTTTGCCTGGCGCTTCATGGCGGCAACAATTTTATCGCCTACCACAAAGCAGCGGATATCCGCGCCCTTGGCTTCTTTTATATATTCCTGCACCAGAATGTTGGCGTTTAGGCCCATAAAAGCCTCTATGACACTTTCAGCCGCGGTGCGGGTTTCCGCCAGCACGACGCCAATGCCCTGGGTACCTTCCAGCAGTTTAATCACCAGCGGTGCGCCGCCTACCATATCAATTAAATCGGGGATATCGCCGGGTTTATCGGCAAAGCCGGTAATTGGTAAGCCAATGCCCTGACGAGCCAGTAATTGCATTGACCGCAACTTGTCGCGGGCCCGGCCGATAGCAACCGACTCATTCAGTGAATACACGCCCATCATTTCAAACTGGCGTAGTACAGCCGTACCATAAAATGTAATAGAAGCACCAATACGGGGGATCACGGCATCAAAGCCATCTAATACCTCGCCCTTATAATGAATAGAAGAGTTGGTGCGGTTAATGTTCATGTAGCACATTAGGGGGTCGATAACCTGAACCTGATGACCAGCAGCTTCGGCCGCAGCACCCAGCCGTTTGGTTGAATATAATTCGGCGTTTCGCGATAGTATCGCAATTTTCATGCGCGCTCCGTAACTGTAGTAAATGTATGGCTGAAGCTTGTAAAAAACAGCCATTAAAAATGAGTGTTAACGCGTTAAGCCATTAAAAATAGCGAACCCAGGCCTAAAAACGCAAAAAAGCCGACGACATCAGTCACGGTGGTTAAAATAACCGAACCTGACAGCGCCGGGTCTATATTCAGTTTTTCCAGCCAGATAGGAATAAATACCCCGGAAATGGCTGCCGCGATAATATTAATCACAATAGCCAGGCCAATTACCCCGCCAATAACCCAGTCACCGAACCAAAAATAGGTAGTAACAGCAATAACCAGCGCCCACAGCACGCCATTAATTGCCCCAACCCCCAACTCTTTGCGAAACAACATCATGTAGGTACGAGGCGTTATTTGTTCCAGCGCCAGACCACGGATCATCAGCGTCAGGGTCTGTCTGCCCGCAATACCGCCCATACTGGCAACAATCGGCATTAACACTGCCAGCACCACTACCTGTTGCAAGGTGGCTTCAAACAGGCCAATGGTCCACGCTGCCAGAAACGCCGTGAGCAGGTTAATACCCAGCCATAATGCCCGGCGCTTAGCGCTGTCAAATACCGGCGCAAATAAATCTTCTTCTTCGTCCAGACCGGCAGTATGCATAAACTGGCTTTCCAGCGCCCGGCGCACGTTTTCCAGCGCTTCACCAATTGATAACCGGCCCAGTAATTTGTCGTCGGTGTCCACTACGGCCAGCGCGGTATAGCCAGAGCGCGACACAATTTCAGAGCCCTGATCCAGCTCCATGTCGCCGGTGACTACGGGGGCTTCCTTATCCAGAAAGTTTTCTACCGGTAAATGGCTGGGCTGGCCCAATAATGCGGTGGCATGAACCAAACCGGCGTAGCGACCGGTGCGGTCAATCACAAACAGCGCATCCTGATATTCGGCGTCGTCGGCCAGTTTACGAAACATTCTTATTGCGTCACGTACCTTGGCGTTTTTATTAATAATCAATAAATCATGGTCGGCATAACGACCACACTGATCTTCGCTATAGGTTAATGCCGTTTCTAACCAGCTGCGCTGACTGGCATCCAGCCGGGAGCAGGCATAAGCATAAATACGTTGCGGTAATTCATCAAGTAACTCAATTAAATCATCAACTTCCATTCCCTCTACCAGGGTGCGTAGTTGTTGCTCATCAAGTTGTTTAAAAATATTGTCCCGGGCGTCTACCCGCATGTAGGTCAGGGCGGCAACCTGGTCATCCGGGTGCAAGTCAAGCCAGGTACTAACCCGCTGCTCGACCGGCATCGCTTCAAGTACCAGCGCTATTTCTTCCGGCTCCAGCTGACTGATTTTTTCAATCAGCGAACTACTGTCCTCATCGGTAAAGCTGCCGCGGACAATGTCCTCAATATCCAGTAGCGGGTTATCTGCCATAACACATCCTTCTTACCACCAGTTTTTAAACTTAAACCAGAACAAGCCGCCTATCCCCAGTAAGGCCATGGCCAGTAACGCATAAAAGTAACCATGGGGATTGGCTAACTCCGGTATGTTGACAAAGTTCATCCCGTATAAACCGGCAATAAAGGTTAGCGGAATAAATATGGTGCTAACCATGGTAAGCACTTTCATTCTTTCGTTAATCTGATGCGAGGTGGTAGACATATATCCCTCAACCAAATCGCTCAGCTGATCGTAGTACAAATCGGTCATACTGTGCAGCCGTTCAAACTTTTCATAAAAATCGCGGACATCTGGCGCGGTAAACTGCTGCAACAGTGGGTTTTGCTCTTCATACAAGGCGTCGGCGAAAATGTCTTTCTGATATGCCAGGTTGCGGTTAATTTTCCGAAGTACCGAGCGGTAGCGCATCATCATCGCCATTTGCTCGTCATTACCCCGCTGCAGCATATTATCTTCCAGCTCGCTTAACACATCCTCAAAGGCAATCAGTTTTTCCAGGTAGCTACCCGACACGGTTAAAATAAGTTGTTTTACCCAGTCGGTAACGGCCTGGCTTTGGCCTGCCGCTATTTTCAAAGTAAGTTGTTCCAGCAAGGCGGTGCTGTGACAATGCACCAGGCTTATTAAAACCTGCTTAGAGTATAACAAGTTAACCTGAGCACTGCTGCTGTATTCGCTAAAATCAGGGTCAGCATAACCCCGCATAATCAGCAAACTAAAATCGGGTTGAGTTTCCAGTTTCGGCGGGTGGCGCTGCCGGCTGAAGTCTTCTGCCAGAGTAGGGGCAATAGCAAACCGCCGCAGTACCTGTTGCAACTCGTCTATGGTTGCCTCATTCAGGTTAAGCCACACCCTGGCATCGGCACTGAGCTGGGCGGGTAGTTTGGCAAAATTTATTTGCTGCCAGCTCTGAGTTTCAGGTTCAAAATAATTGAGCAAAATCATGTTGTTTCTCCAACGCCAGCAGCAGGTTCTTTAGGTTGTCAGCATACTAACAAACCACGGTGCCGGGCAAATGACTTACGCAATTAACGTCGAAAACAACACACTAGAGTTCATAAAAGCGTCATTGGCTGATCGATTAACATAAAAACGGCGGCCTGGAAGTTTTTAGCCATAACTTGCGGGGCGTAAACCTGAATTCTGCTGAAATAAAAAATGTTACAACATAAAAATGCTTGATTTACATTCAGGTACAATAATAGACTCAGCAACCAAAATGCTCAGAGCAAGCTCTGCCCGTAACTTGCGGGTACAGATCCTTTGAATAAGCTGCGATGAGTTTGTATTTTGATTATTAGTTAAGCAAGGATGTATTTTGAACAAAACAATACTTTTTCTATCGTTAATTACCATGTCAGCTGTTGCAGAGGAGAGTAAAGTCGAAGAGCGATACTCTGTAGGTCTGGGTGTGGGAGCTGCTTATACCGGGTTAGGGGCGAACTTTGCACTTTTGTCCGATAGTGACATGAAGTATGTTTCAGTTGGCTGTGTTGAATACAGTTCATGGTATGGTTCGACTTGCGGCGTTGGCGCAGGCTGGATTGTTACTGATCTTTTTAATTCCAATTCAAATAAACATGGTGTCGGTGTTTATGTAACTAAAGCGGGCAGTGAGAGTGATGCATACCTTACTGACAATGGTTACCGTTTTGTTGAAAAACAATACTATGGAGCAGGAGTTAGCTATACCTATTTTATGAATGGGATCAATAAGCCCGGATTTAACTTCGGTATTTCTGGTCATGCGACAAATGCAAAATATGATGAAAAAATTAACGGCTTTTTACAGGTTGGCTATCAGTTTTAGCACTGAACCCTGGCAGGAGCTGCGACAGTAGGTATTAGACAATAAAAGCGGCGAGCGGCTTGTTGTGCTGACTCAGTCAAAATAGCTCAGACTAGGCAATAGGTCGTAGCCATTAAAAGCATTAATAGGTAAATTGGATTGCCAGCAATCATAGAGAGTTCTTATGAGTGATAATATCTATGCACCACCACAATCAGAATTAATTGAAATAATTGACAATAAATATGCAACTGCCTCCAGATCGAAAAGGTTCTGGGCATCACTGATCGACGCCTTAACGATAATGGTCGTAACCGTTCCGGTTATGATTTTAACGGGTGGGTTTGATGGCGTATCTAAAGGCGTTGGCCCATCCTTAAGTTACAATTTGTTAATTGGTGCAATTGGCTTCATCATATTTTTTGCCATTAACACTAATCTGTTAATTAAATCCGGGCAAACCATCGGGAAATTGGCATTAGGGATTAAAATTGTTGATTTGAATGGTGAGAAACCAACCTTTAAACATCATCTCCTAAAACGATATGCCGCTTTTTTTCTGCCTGGTCAAATACCGGTAGTAGGACAGCTTATTTCCACAGCAAACGTATTATTTATCTTTGGCAAGCAGAAGCGCTGTGCGCACGACTATATTGCTGGAACCATCGTCGTTGATAGCTAATACGGTGTAAATAAAAGCCGATTCGCTACTTTGAGCCTTACACCGATACAGAGGTAATACCGGCCTTAGTATTTAAATTTTAGGAGAGTAAGATGAAAGACTTGTCAGCCAGGCAGTGGTTCTGGACGTTACTGATTGTGATGCCAGTGACCTTTTACGTTGTTGAGCTTTTTGCAGGTGAGGCCCAGCCAAATATATTTTCTGCAATGTCTTATATTATCTCTGCAGTTTTAGGTGTTTTATTAGCGTATGGGCTGTTTAGCAAAGGTCTGGTTAAAATCAGTCACGTTAACGGTTTTAAATTACTCGCGTTTGTTATCATTATAGTGCTGGTTGTATTGCTAGCGCTGCTGGTCAGTTTTATTGGTATAACCCAATTGGGTATCTTAATTTTCAAGACGGTTATTTTAACATTCAGCTCATCAGCGTTTGTGTTGTCGTTTTGCAGTAAGCACAGTGAAATTGAGAACAGGCCGGGCACAGAGCGATGAGTGACGCATATCAAACTAATACTAAGGTTGAGTGGGACTGGGGCAACGGCACTGCCGAGGGCTATACCAGGGAAGTGTTCCGAAATAAAGTAACCAGGACCATAAAAGGTACCGAGGTAACCAGAGTTGCCAGTGACAACGACCCGGCTTATCTGATTGAGCAATCAGACGGCGACCAGGTTTTAAAGCTGCATTCAGAGATTCGCAAAAGCGTGTAATTGCGTGGAGGCAATTTAATGTTGCCCTGATCACTTTTAGGAGCGTCAGGGCAAAGACATTACCACGCCAATGCAAGCGGGTATCTAATTGTCTTTTTAGGTGCCAAACTTCTCTTGTTCGCCTAAGTCGGGCTGCTCACCTTTCATTTTTGCGGTAACGGTTTTAACGCTTTTTACCATGGCACTGCTGCTACTGTCCCAGTGCTCGCCTTTATGAATTTTAATTTCCAGCATGCCGACATTAGGTGAGTTTTTGCCTTGCGGGAACCAGGCTGCCACAAACGAATTCCAGTGTTTGTCTACCAGTGTTTTGTTCTGAATGGCGCGACCAGTACCGGTTAGTGAAACATAGGTTTGGTTGTCAGGGTCGGCAAATGAAAGACAAACGTCATGGTCACGCTCAAGTTCCAGTACTTTTTCAGACTCCAAATCAGTGTAAAACCAAATGGTGCCATCATACTCGTCCTGTACCAGTACCATCGGTCGGGAGCGCAGTTCGCTGCCATGTAGCGTGGTTAACATCCCGGTTTTAATGTCTTTGATAAGATTCCAGATTTTCTGCTTATGCTCTGGGCTGGACATTGTTCCTCCTAATGTTTCAGAATGACATAAAGTGCATGAATGATGCCGGGTATAAAGTCTAACAGCGTAAGCAAAATACTGAGCCAGAAATGGCCCTTAAGGCCAACTTCAAGAAACACCCCCAGCGGCGGCAGAATTATTGCAAAAATGATTTTAATGGGGTCGGTAGCGGTAACGGCCATAAAATTATTCCTTTGTTTAGTGTGCAGTCTCTACGTATTACAAGCACGTTTTGTGCCGGTAAGGTAATGAGCGCCGGGTGTGTTATGGCCTGCTGCTGTAGGATGCGCTGCAAAGCTTTTCTGGCGGGGTGTGTAGCGAATAGTGCAGAAGTTCGACACTGGCTGGTTGTGGTGATTGATGCAGTGAGAATGACCGACAGCGTTGTATAATCTCTCAACCTGCACGGTAAGCTATGTAAACTTTACAGGCGACATGAAATATAAAGCGGGCGCAGTGGCGTCAGCAATAATAAAGCCGGCACAGGGTCCGGCTTTATTGATTACAACGTATTATTTAAGCTGTGCTCAAGGCTTGGCAGCGGCAATATATTCGTCCACCAGTTGCTCCAGTACATCTAACGGTACGGCACCATTACGCAGTACCACATCGTGAAAATCACGAATATCAAAGCGATCACCCAGCGCTGTTCTGGCTTTTTCGCGCAGCTCCAGCATTTTAATCATGCCAATTTTATAGGCGGTGGCCTGGCCTGGCATCACAATATAGCGCTCAATGGCTTTGGTGGCATCGGTAACAGAATTGGGCGTATTCTCTACCAGATAGTCAATGGCTTGCTCGCGGGTCCACTCTTTGGCATGAATACCGGTATCGACCACTAAGCGACAGGCACGCCACAGCTCCATGGCCAGCCGGCCAAAGTCAGAGTAGGGGTTCTGGTACAGGCCAATATCTTTTGGCAATACTTCGCTGTACAGGCCCCAGCCTTCAATGTAGGCGGTGTAACCGCCAAAGCGGCGAAACTTTGGCATGTCTTCCAGCTCCTGGCCAATGGCCAGCTGCATATGGTGGCCGGGAATACCTTCATGATACGCCAATGCTTCTAACTGATACGTTGGCATATCCTGCATTTGATACAGGTTAGCGTAGTAAACGCCAGGCCGGCTGCCATCCATTGACGGGCGCTGATAAAATGCTTTGCCGGCGCTTTTCTCGCGAAACGGTTCTACCGCTTTTACAATCATATCGGCGCTGGGTTTTACCCGGAATAAATCATCCAGCCGCCCTTTCATATCGTCAATAACCCGGGTGGCTTCCGCCAGATAGGCGGCCCTGCCTTCATCAGTGTCGGGGTAGTAAAACTGTGGATCTTCGCGCATAAACACGAAAAACTCTGCCAGGCTGCCATCGAAATTAACCTGCTGCATAATGGCGCGCATTTCATCATGAATGCGGGCTACTTCTTTAAGGCCCAGCTGATGAATTTGCTCGGCGGTTAAATCGGTAGTGGTGATCCGTTCCAGCCGGTGTTTATAAAACGCAGCGCCGTCTTTAAAGCGCCATACACCGTCATCGGTCGTGGCTTGTTGCTGCAGGTTTTGCAGGTAGCTGATCAGGCTTTGATACGCCGGGCCAACACTGGTTAACAGCGCTACGTTCGCCTCGTCCAGTAACAGTTTTTCTTCACCGTCACTAAGCGCTAATGCTTTAAGCTTTTTCTTGTAATCTGCCAGCAGGGTGCTGTCATTGCCCTGATTAAACGGCGCGCCAGTTATCACGTTCTGACTGGCTCTGATCACATGCTCAAACACAAACTCGGGGATAATAATGCCTTTTTCCGCACGCTCTGTCAGTTGTTGCTGTAGCTGACTAAACAGCAGTGGCACGTTGTTCAGGCGGCTGATATAGTCTTTAGCATCGCTGACGTCATCAATTTTATGCTGGTTTATCAGCAGTGACGGCACTAAAGAATGAATGCCGTACATTTGATTAACCGGATAACTGTACCAGCGCCATTTGCTGTCATCCAGCGTGTTTTGTAAATCTTGTTTTAGCAGCTGATAACTCAATGCAGTGTTCGGTTCCAGCGCGGTCGGGTCAATAGCACTTAGCAGGTCAAGGTGATTACGCACCATCGCCAGTTCAGCCTGGTAAGCCGCGTCGCTTAAATCCTGCCATTTGTCGTAGTCGTCTTTAATGCCAAGCCGGGTTTGCAGCACCGGATCCTGTCGCACCCGATCCATATAAATTTGTTCAAAAAGCTGATTCGCCTGCTCATTAACATCAAGCTGGGCGGCTGCTGTTTGCTCCGCATTAAGCCCTGGCTGGCTGGTTTTCGGGCCACAGCCAGCAAGCAGCGCCAGGCTGACCGCTAGCGGAATAAGCGCAAGGGTGCGAAAGGTTGTTTTTTTCATATCAGATCCTGTGTTGTCGTCATAAACGATGCCTCTTATCGCGTTTAATCAATGAAAAGCGTAAGCAAGTCATTCAGGTAGCGGGCACCTTTTTCGGTAATTTGCCAGTGCTGCTCAGTGCTTTGCAGCAGTTGCTGACGCACTGCGTTATCAATAACCCCCTGGATGCTGCTGACAGGCAGACCGGTATAAGCCGTGAAATCTGCCTGCGGGCAGGGTTCAAGTAATCGAAACCGGTTCATAAAAAATTCAAAAGGCCGATCTTCTGCCAATACCTGCTCTTTGCTGTCAAGATAACCGCGGCTGATGTCCATGTAACCTTTTGGATGTTTAATTTTAACCGTGCGCAAAATCGTATTGCGACCCGGCAGGGTTATCTTGCCATGAGCACCACAACCAATGCCCAGATAATCGCCATATCGCCAGTAATTCAGGTTGTGCTGACACTGATGGCCGGGTTTGGCGTAGGCCGATATTTCATACTGCTGATAACCGTGTTGTTGCAGCAATGCCAGGCCTTGTTGCTGAATATCCCACAAGGTATCGTCGGCCGGCAGTACCGGCGGTCGTGAAGCAAAAGCAGTGTTAGGTTCAATGGTCAGCTGATACCAGGATAAGTGCGGTGGGGCCAGGGCAATAGCCTGGCTTAAATCAGCAAGCGCGCCTGCGATATCCTGTTGTGGCAAACCATGCATTAAATCGAGGTTAAAACTTTGCAGGGGCAGGGCACTGGCCAGTTCAGCCGCCCGGATAGCTTCGTCGCAATCATGAATACGGCCAAGGGCACTGAGCTGAGCGGCCTGGAAACTTTGCACGCCAATAGAAAACCGTGTTACACCAGCGGCAACATAGCCGGCAAAGCGCTCTGCTTCAACCGTACCCGGGTTGGCCTCCATGGTGACTTCCATGCCAGTGCTGCAGGCAAGGCGTTGTTTAACGCCCTGCAGGATCTGGCCAATACCGTTGGCGGAAAATACACTGGGGGTGCCACCACCAATAAAAATACTGGACACCGTGCGACCGGCCACCAGCTTCAGATCCTGGTCTAAATCTGCCAGTAAATGCGCGATGTATTCCTGCTCCGGAATACCTTGTTTCACTGCATGGGAATTGAAATCACAATAAGGGCATTTTTGAATGCACCAGGGTATGTGAATATACAGCGACAGTGGCGGTAATTGCAGGCCCACTTAATCTGGCTGCTCTGTTGGTAATTGTTGCAGTTGCGCGACCAGCTGGCGTAATGCCTGGCCACGATGACTGACTGCGGCTTTTTGCTCTTTGCTTAGCTCTGCCGCACTGAGGGTGTCGCCGGTGGGTATAAATACCGGATCATAGCCAAAACCAGCGCTACCTTGCACCTGCTCACTGATGCTGCCAGACCAGACACCATGGCACACTAGCGGGGTAGGATCGCTGGCGTGGCGCAAGTAAACCAGCACACAATGAAACTGAGCACTGCGATTTGCTGGCGGCACCTGCTGCAGCGCATGTAATAACTTACTGATATTTTCAGCGTCGGTGGCGGCTTCCCCGCTGTAGCGCGCTGAATAGATACCGGGCTCACCGCCGAGGGCATCGACCGCCAGGCCGGAATCATCGGCAATCGCCGGTAAACCGGTAGCCAGTGCTGCATGCCGCGCTTTTAAAATCGCATTCTCGATAAAGGTCAGGCCGGTTTCATCGGCATCAGTTACCCCCAGCTCCTGCTGTGGCACCACCTGCAACTGATAAGGCGATAGCAGGGCCTGTAATTCACTGATTTTGCCTTTGTTAGAGCTGGCGAGAACAAGTTTTTGCATTTTTTCCGGGCTTAAAATTTATAGTGGACGGGATTAATCAACAAAAAACGTATGGCTGAACGTCAATTGTTGCTGTTGTTCACCCTGACCAATATTGATACTGAAATTATAAAGTTGTTCGTTCTGATAGGGCACCGTGGCCAGATAATAGACGGCGTCGCCTTCTACCACCTGATTAAACTCCAGTTTGCGCTGGCGGCCAAATAAGTCTTTGGCAATACCATTAATAGCAACCTGTTGTGCCTGCTGGCTTTTACTGTCCAGCACCGAGATATTAATAACACCGTTAAACTTACTGCGCTGAATGTCGTATTCCACCGCTATTTCCGGCGTTAAAAAGGTCGCTGGTAAAGCAATATAATGCACATCCCAGCTACCCAGCTGCTTCATTTGCTCAGCGCTAAGCTGTGAGCTGGCCAGTAGGGTACATAGACTAAAAACCACTGCTGTAAAGGCTGACATTTTCATCATATTACTCCTGTTAAACCGTTGAACTACTTCGCTAAAACATTATAGGCCGCGGAACACATCAGCAAATAATAAATTAATAAACTGAATGGCGATTATTAACACGAATACTGATAAATCCAGGCCTCCCATCGGTGGAATAACCCGCCGGATGGGCCGAAGCAGTGGCTCTGTCAGCTGATGCATTACCATTTCAATCGGGTTATTGCCCTGGCTGAACCAACTTAATAAGGCACGGATAATTAAGATCCAGAACACCAGGTTCAGGGTTTCTTTAATCAGCACCAATAAGCCGCTGATAAAGGTTGCCGGGATCTGAATACTGCCAACCAGCACCAGCTGCAATACGACAAGTTTAGCTACCGCCACCAGATACGCCAGCAACACCGTTGCAGTATCAAGCTTGCCAATGCTGGGTATTAACCGGCGCAGCGGTAACACTATCGGGTTAGTGACTTTAACAATAAACTGGCTAAACGGGTTATAAAAATCGGCTCTGGCCAGTTGCAGCCATACCCTCAGAATCACCAGCATTAACAGCAAATTAAACGCGGTATTAATTAAAAAAAGCATGGCCTGCATTGTAGGGTCTCCGGCAGCTTAAATTTGTTGTGCCATTTCTTCAGCACGCTTAATAGCCGCATACATGGCGTCTGCAACCATCTTTTCCAAGCCCTTGTCAGCAAAAGTGGTTACCGCTTCATGGGTTGTGCCGCCTTTCGAGGTAACATTGGCGCGCAGCTGCGCAAAGCTCTCATCGCTTTGCAGGGCCATCGTTGCCGTACCCAGTGCTGTTTTAGCCACGATGGCTTTGGCTTGCTCAGGGGCAAAGCCCAGCTGTTCTGCAACTTGCTGCATCGATTGCATAAAATAGAAAAAATAAGCCGGAGAGCTGCCGGTTACCGCAATAATATGATTTATTTGGGCTTCCTGCTCCAGCCAGACGTTCATGCCGGTGCCACTGAACATGTGATCGACAAAAGCGCGTTCATAGTTAGAACAGCGGCTGGGAAACAAGCCGGTCACACCCTGACCCACCAAAGATGGCGTGTTGGGCATAGCACGAACCAGCCGCACCTGACCCAGCCACTGCTCATAGCGCTTTACTTCTATGCCGGCAGCAATAGTAACAAACAGCTTTTCCTGAATTTCGGGTGCTTCTTGCAGTAGCTTATTACATAAGTCTTCCATCATCTGCGGTTTTACCGCCAGTACAATGATATCGGCTTTGCGAACAGCTTCAATGTTATCCAAAGTAGTACTGATGCCATAATCAGCAGCCAATGCCGTCAGTTTAGGCTGACTGCGGTTGGCAGCGATAATATTAGCGGCTGGGGAGCCTGCATTAACCATGGCAGCGATAACGCAACGTGCCATATTGCCTGCGCCGATAAAGGCGACGGTGTTGTCATTCATTTCTTTCATAAGTCCTTGCGCCAAAAATTGCGGTGCCTAATCTTATCATAGTTGCGCCATATTGCAGAGCCAGCGGCCAGTCGTCTGACATCCCCATAGATAATTCCGTTGCGCCAGGGTGCTGTTGCTGCAGGCTTTTTGATAATTGCGCCATCAGCGCAAACGCCCGCTCACTGTCATCTGGCGCCGGTATTGCCATCAGGCCGCGCAATTGCACATGAGGAAGTGTTGCTATGGCCGCAGCAAGGGCTGGTAGCTCATCCGGATGAATGCCGGCTTTACTCTGCTCGTTACTGATATTAATTTGCAGTAACAGCTGCAGCGGTGGCAGCGCTGATGAGCGTTGCGCCGATAGTCGCTCAGCGATTTTAAGCCGATCAATACTATGGACCCAGCTAGCGTGTTCGGCCACCAGCCGGGTTTTATTCGATTGCAGCGGGCCGATAAAATGCCATTCAAGCTCAGTCAATGCCGCCATTTCGGTCGCCTTTGCCTGTAACTCCTGCGGGTAATTTTCACCAAATTGCCGCTGACCAGCCTGATAGGCTGCCAATAACGCGGCAACGGGTTTAGTTTTGCTAACGGCAAGCAGGCACACACTCGCCGGATCACGGCCAAGCTTCTGGCAATTTTCTGCAATGTTGTGATAGGCGCCATTCAGTTGTTCTGCTATGTTATTCATATTTGTTGGCATGTTGGAGTAAATATTGTCATGGATATTACCGAATTATTAGCGTTTAGTGTTGAACACAAGGCGTCAGACTTACACCTTTCTGCTGGCGTACCGCCACTTATACGGGTGGATGGTGACGTTCGTAAACTGAATATACCACCCCTTACCCACAAAGAAGTGCATGCGCTGGTGTACGAAATTATGACCGACCGGCAACGCAAGGAATACGAAGAAAATCTTGAGTCAGATTTCTCATTCGAAGTGCCTAATTTAGCCCGTTTCCGGGTTAACGCCTTCGTGCAGAATCGCGGTGCTTCAGCCGTATTTCGTACCATTCCCAGTGAAGTGCTTACCTTAGATGATTTGGGCGCGCCCGATATTTTCAAGAAGATTTCAGAAAATCCCCGTGGCCTGGTGCTGGTAACCGGACCAACCGGTTCGGGTAAAAGTACCACGTTAGCCGCGATGGTGGATTACATTAATACCACCCGCCATGATCATATTCTGACTATCGAAGACCCTATAGAATTTGTTCACAATAACAAATTGTGTTTGCTTAATCAGCGTGAAGTGCATCGTGATACCCATAGTTTTAGTAACGCATTGCGTTCAGCACTGCGCGAAGATCCCGATGTGATACTGGTGGGTGAATTACGGGATTTAGAAACCATCCGCCTGGCGATGACCGCGGCAGAAACCGGTCACCTGGTGTTTGGTACCTTGCACACCACCTCGGCGCCAAAAACCATCGACCGGATCATCGACGTGTTCCCGGGAGAAGAAAAAGACATGGTGCGTTCCATGTTATCTGAATCGCTCAGGGCCGTTATTTCGCAAACCCTGTTGAAAAAAATTGGTGGCGGCCGAATTGCAGCGCATGAAATTATGGTTGGGGTACCGGCTATCCGCAACCTGATCCGGGAAGATAAAATTGCCCAGATGTATTCGGTTATTCAAACCGGTGCTGCCCATGGTATGCAAACTATGGATCAGTGTCTGCTGAACCTGGTAAACCGGGGCTTAATTTCGCAAAAAGATGCGCAAACTAAAGCTCAGGATAAAAACACCTTTGGCGCGATGGGGCGAATTTAAAGCAGTATTTAGGAACTGACGGTATGGAACTGACAGATTTTTTAAGCAAAATGGTCAAAATGGGTGCTTCAGATATGTTTGTTACTGCCGGTATGCCGGTAGCTGCAAAAATAAATGGCGAAATGACCCCGATTGATACTACCCCGTTAACCGATGCGGCGTCTCTGGAGCTGGTGCTTGATGCCATGAATCAAAAGCAGCAGCATGAGTTTAACAACACTAAAGAGTGTAACTTTGCTATTGCCAACGACGCCGGTCGTTTCCGGATCTCGGCCTTCTGGCAACGGGATCAGGCAGGTATGGTGGTGCGGCGCATTGTGACCACAATCCCTAACGCCGATGAGCTGGGGCTGCCGCCTATTTTAAAAGACATTATTATGTCAAAACGCGGCCTGGTGCTATTTGTTGGCGGAACCGGTACCGGTAAATCAACCTCACTGGCGGCGCTGCTGGGCTATCGAAATCGCAATTCAAAGGGCCACATTCTTACTATTGAAGACCCGATTGAGTTTGTGCACGAACACCAGAAAAGCCTGGTAACCCAACGGGAAGTTGGCATTGACACCGAATCGTTTGAGGCTGCACTGAAAAGCTCGCTGCGTCAGGCACCAGATGTCATTCTGATCGGTGAAATCCGTAGTCAGGACACCATGGAATATGCGTTGTCATTTGCCGAGACAGGCCACCTTTGTATTGCCACTTTGCACGCCAATAACGCCAACCAGGCAATTGACCGTATTATGCATTTAGTGCCAAAAGAAATGCATGCCAAGCTGCGCTTCGATTTATCTTTAAACCTGCGTGCTATCGTGGCGCAGCAACTGATCCCAACTGCAGATGGCCAGGGGCGACTGGCGGCAATTGAAGTGCTGTTAAACTCGCCGTTGGTTGCTGATTTAATTGCCCGCGGTGAGGTTGGTGAGATAAAAGCGGTAATGAGTAAATCGCGCGAGCTGGGCATGCAAACCTTTGACCAGGCCCTGTATGACATGTATCAGCGGGGCGACATCAGCTATGCCGATGCCATCCACCATGCTGACTCACCCAATGATTTGCGCCTGATGATTAAATTGCGTAATAACGAGACTAAAGGCGCGGGTTTCCTGTCCGGGGTTACCTTAGAAGGTTTTGAGCACAAAGACGAAAAGTAACATTGCCCCAAACGTAACATCTCACTGCACGTAACTTCGTACTATCAGCAAGTCGCCATCAGGCGGCTTGCTGATAACGCTTATGTAAAATTAATACCCGTTTAATATAGGCCTGGGTTTCCGCAAAAGGGGGCACGCCCTTATGCCTTCTGACATTACCAGGGCCTGCGTTGTAGGCGGCCAGGCTCAAGGTAACATCACCGTTATATTGCTTCAGCAAACTGGCGAGGTAGGCACTGCCACCTTTAATGTTTTGCTCGGGTGATAACGGATCGATGACGCCGAGCATGGCAGCCGTATCGGGCATTAACTGCATTAATCCCATGGCCCCACGTTTTGACAAGGCCGCAGCCTGAAAAGCAGATTCGGCATGAATAACCGCCCGGATAAGTGCGGCATCTAACTGTTGTTCTGACGCTGCCCGGTCAATAATCCGATTGTAAGATCTGACAAATAACGGCGTTTTATACCAGTTAATCGCCGAGTTTGGATCGCAGGCAAAACAGTCGAAATGCAATTGCTGGTACGGCCGGTTTACCGGTCGTCTGTCAGAAAAAAGCACGGTGCCATCAGCCTGATTAGATTTAAACACCGCAATGCTGTTGGCAGGCGCGGTTTGCGCCGGTTTGGGCACGGCGGGTGGTTGCTGCTGATTAGGGCTGAGTTTCAGCTGGCGCTTAGGCTCATCGTCAGTTGTCTGCTGCCTGGCCAATAACGTAGCGCTTAAAAGCAGGCATAGCCAACAGAGCGGTATTACAAGTCGTTGCACGTCAGGATCATCCATCTTGCGTTGGCCTGCAAGTAAAGCACTAAGCGGTTTAAATCTCAAGCGGCGTTAATCGTCAGAAGCCGCTTCAGTGTGCTTTATCTTGCAGCGCCTGATCTTTTTGCAGTTGCCGGCTTAAATAGGTTAACAGCAATGCCACTGTCACTAATACCAGCGGCAGGCTGATACTGCGCCACAAGCTGACATTCAGCCCTGGTAACCAGAAAGCGATAGCGAGCACTGCTTTATCGGCCAGTTGCGCTGCATAGTAGCTAATGGCCACAAAGGACAAGCCCTCTACCACCTGTTGCAGTTTTAATTGCAGCCTGGCCTTTTTATCCATAGAGACCAGTAATTGCTGGTTTTGCTGCTCCAGTTTCAGGTTGATCCGGGTCCTTAATAACTCGGTGGAACGCCCGAGCCTGGCGCTTAGGGTGGTTTGCCGGGTCTGTACCGACTCACTGGTTCGAAACGCCGGCGTTAATCGGCGCTCAGTGAAATCCTGCAGCGACATAAGATCACTGATCGGTGTTTCATCCAGCGCGGTTAGGCGGTCCTGTGTCAGTTGATAGTAGGCCGCAGTCGCTGCCAGGCGCGAACTGGTTTCGGCAATTAAATGTTCGGTCTGTGCGGCCAGCTGCGTGATCTGGTTTAACAGCCTCTCGTCATTGTCTTGTTCCTGCTGGATCCGCTGGGTTAAACCAGACAATTGTTGTTCCAGATTGTGCAGTTTTTGCAAGGACTGGCGGGCGACCGGCCAGCCAAGTAATGCTAATTTGCGGTAGTTACCCAGATCAAATAAGTGCTGGACCAGCCGACCCAGCCTTGCAGGGCTTACGCCATAATCGACCAGCAGTAATCTGCCGGCTCCCTCAGCATGCTTCTGAAAATCAGTCCATATCCGGGCTTTCTGCCCGGCCAGCATACTGCTGATACAGGTTTCATCATTAAAATAGCGGTTTATTTCGCCTTTGGCGGGCAAGGCTTTAGCGGGTAGTATGGTTAGCTGCACCACCCGGAATAGCTGGCCAGGTAGTTCATCAAACCAATCGTAGCTGGGCAAAAAGCTCAGTGGATCATCAAATAACGCCGGTGCATTGCCGGGTAAAATAAATGTATAGCTGGAAAACTCGCCGTGGCGCTCCCAGCGCAGGGTCCCGGCAAATAATGGAATATTAAGATCCTGGTCCGTTTCGGTTAGATGGGCACCTTGTTGTTCAGCGTGTTGCTGCATCAGACTGAATTCCAGCTGGCGCGAAGCACTGGCAACGGTAAAGGTAAAATGGCAAAGCCGGCATGGGGTGTTAAGTGCCGGAAAAGTCCGTTGGCGGAGCTCTTTATCCAATACATCGCGCAGCGGATGATTTCTTAAGCTTAGCTTACTCATAATGTCGTCCTCAATCACAGAAAACCGGAAAGGCAAAAAGTCGGTTACCTTAAACTAAGCAGATCCTGTGCCAGTTGGCATCTGGCTGGAACGCAACCTGAAGTTTGCGCCTAACTCTTTACAATGGTTTGAAATATCTGTGAAGGTTATGTTCTGAAGGTTTTTATACCGGCATTAATTCTGTACTAAAACGAAGCAAGCTGCTGCATGATAGGGCAGGGTCAGGTAGTATTATGCTTCTGCTTTTTACCTCACCCGGACTGCTGCTATGGCGCGTACCTTTGATAAAACCTTACTGTTGGCAATTGGCTGCGTGTTGCTGGCCATGATCACCATTCAAAGCGGTGCTTCGCTGGCAAAGCAGCTTTTTCCGTTGATTGGCCCTGATGGCACTACGGCGCTACGGCTGGGGTTTTCCGCCATCATATTGTGGCTGGTATTCCGGCCCTGGCAAGCCTTGCCCAATGGGCGCGACTGGCAGGCCATTATTGTTTATGGCCTGTGTCTGGGCGGTATGAATATCCTGTTTTACCTGGCGATTGCCCGTATCCCTTTGGGGATTGGCGTGGCGCTGGAATTTACCGGCCCATTAGCGGTCGCGCTGCTGGCCTCGAGGCGTAAGCGCGATTTATTCTGGGTAGTCTGTGCCATCGGCGGCATACTGTTGTTGTTGCCTGATATGCGTGGGGTTGATGCGCTGGACCCGGTTGGCGTGCTCCAAGCCCTGGCGGCAGGTGGATGTTGGGCTGGTTATATTCTATTTGGTAAAAAAACCGGCTCGCAGGCGTCCGGTGGCATTACGGTGGCGCTTGGGATGACGGTCGCTGCACTAGTGCTGGTGCCGGTGGGCGCAGTGACTCAAGGGTTGGCGCTGCTAAGCTGGCAGGTGCTGCCACTGGGCTTGCTGGTGGGTATCTTATCCAGTGCTATTCCATATTCGCTGGAAATGGTGGCGCTACGCCATATGACGTCACAAAATTTTAGTGTGTTTATGAGTATGGAACCGGCAATCGCGGCCATGGCAGGTTTTTTGTTTCTGGCTGAGTTTCTGACGCTGTGGCAGTGGCTGGCTATTGTATTGGTTATTATCGCTTCGCTTGGTAGCTCGCTAACTGCCGGCAAGACTAAAACTGCCTCGCCGGTTGTTACCGAACACTAATTACATTTTTGGCATGATAACGCTATCTAATACGTGAATTACGCCATTGCTTGTTTTAATATCAGTGGCAATAACCTGGGCACCGTTAACGTACACTTTGCCCATTTTCACTTCAATGGCTACGTCCTGGCCCTGCACTGTAGTGGCTGAGGTTAATTTAACGACATCAGCAGCCATCACTTTACCTGCCACGACGTGATAGGTTAGGACGTTGGTTAATGCTGCTTTATCAGCAACCAGCGCGTTTAAATCGGCAGCAGGTATTTTGGCAAAGGCTGCATCGTTCGGCGCGAATACGGTAAACGGGCCTTCGCCTTTTAGTGTTTCAACCAGGTCGGCAGCTTTAACAGCGCTGACCAGAGTAGTGAAATCGCCGGCAGCGACCGCAGTGTCGACAATGTCAGCCGATTTTTTGTGATTGTGCGCCTGTACAGTCAGCATTAAAGATGCGAGCAACAGCGAACCGGTAAATATTTGTGAGACTTTCATAATGTTTCCTTCTGTTACGTTTTTCAGGACAAGGTTGTCGGTGCTATTAACGAAGTAAACAACTAAAGCGATCACCTGTTAAACAAAAAGCCCGCAGTTATGATGCGGGCTTTTTATTACACAGTGGCGGTTACTTAGCTGCTGGCATTCTCTGCAGTACTATTGTCTTGGGGCTGTAACTGATAATCCCGGGCTAATAACAGATACATTGCTGGCACCACATACAAGGTGAACAGGGTACCGATGGTCATGCCGCTGGCAATAACCAGGCCCATGGCATAGCGTGATCCGGCGCCGGCACCGGTTGCTATTAGTAATGGGATCATTGCCAGCACCGTTGCCGCTGTCGTCATTAAAATCGGCCGCAAGCGAATTGAGGTGGCTTCTTCAATGGCATCACGTTTACTGCGCCCTTCAACCTGTAATTGATTAGCAAACTCCACAATTAATATACCGTGTTTGGCGATTAACCCTACCAGGGTTAAAAGGCCCACCTGAGTATAAATATTAATGCTGGTAACACCTAAGCTGGTGAAAATTAATGCACCGCAAACACTCATTGGTACCGTTACCAGGATGATGATGGCATTTTTAAATGATTCAAACTGTGCCGCTAAAATCAGGAATATAACCACTAGCGCAAAAAAGAAGGTAACAACCAGCTGCTGGCCTTCGGCCTTAAACTGACGGGACTGACCGGCATAATCAACGCTAAAACCTGCAGGCATAACTTCTGCGGCTATCTGGTCCAGTACCGCTAAGGCATCCCCTAACGGCACGCCCGGACGTGGTACGCCGGATATTTTTACTGCATTAAGTTGCTGAAACCCCTTCAACGCCTGAGGCTGCACCGACTCGGATAAGGTGACTAGTGCTGACAAAGGCACCAGTTCACCATCACGGTTACGGGTGTAAAAGTCTTTCAGCTGTTCCGGGTTCAGTCGCTCGCTGCGCGCTACCTGCGGAATAACCCGGTATGAGCGGTTATCTAAAGCAAAGCGACCCGCATCCGCACCTGACATTAAACTGCCAAGATCGGCGGCAATTTGCTGCATTGATACGCCCATTAACGCGGCTTTTTCCCGATCAACTTCAACCGTCTGCCGCGGCCGGTTTATTTTTAAGTCACTGTCGACAAAAATAAAACGACCTGAGGCCATCGCCCGGCCCAGGATCTCCTGCACCACACTTTCCAGCGCAGCAAATGGCTGGGTAGAACCGACAATAAATTCCACCGGCGTGCCACCGCCGGGAGATGGCAGTGAAGGCGGTATCAGCGCAAAGCTGTTAATACCGGGCAAATCGGCCATAAAGGGCTGAATATTCTGCTCCAGCACCTGAGCGGTAGTGCGCTCGCGTTTATCCCAAGGCGCCAGCACAAAGCCCGCGATAGCATTGTTGGTGCTACCGGTACCGTTAATAATAAAAATATTTTTAATTTCCGGGGCGACGTTGCTGAGCTTATTTAACTCAGTGGTATTTTTTTCCAGATAATCCAGGGTGGCAAAGCTGTCTGCCTCCAGAATTGAGAAGACAAAGCCCTGATCTTCAGGCGGCTCCAGCTCTGAGGGGCTGGTCACAAATAAAAAGTAGCACGACACCAGCACAATGGCACCAAAAGTCAGTACCACCGGCAGATAATTCAGGGTGCTGTGTAACTGACGCTGATAGCCGCTGCGTAAGGATTCAAAACGTTGATCAAGCCAGTGTTCCAGCGAGTTATCGTTTGGATTGTCGCTGTTATGTGGTTTAAGGATATAGGCACACATTACCGGCGACAGCGTCAGGGCAACCACCCCTGATAAAATAACCGAGGCCGCCAGGGTAAAGGCAAATTCAACGAATAATACGCCGGTTAGCCCTCCGACAAACCCAATGGGTAAAAATACCGCAACCAGGGTGGTCGACATGGTAATAATAGGCCAGGCCAGCTCGCGGGCTCCCAGTATGGCTGCTTCTGTGCGCGACTTACCCTCTTCCATGTGGCGGTGAATGTTCTCCAGCATAATAATGGCATCGTCAACAACGATACCGATAGCCAGCACCATAGCCAGCAAGGTCAGTAAGTTAATGGTGAAGCCGAGCAGCCACATTAAAAAGAAGGTTCCAACCAGTGACACCGGAATGGCCACGGCCGGAATAATAACGCTGCGCATTGAGCCTAAAAAGGCGTAGATCACCAGAATAACAATGACCAGCGCCAGCACAATAGAAATGACCACTTCGTCAATGGCGTTCTCAATATATTCGGTAGAATCGTAGGGGATGTCGGCATCCAGACCCTCTGGTAACTGGGTAAGAATATCCTGCTGCCAGACCTTCCTGACTTCGGCAATCACATCCAGCGCATAGGCATCGGGCGAAATTTCTATGCCGATAAAGGTGGCTGCCAGGCCATTAAAACTTACTGAGCTATTATAGCTTTCGGCACCAAGCTCCACCGTGGCGACGTCTTTTAAGCGCACCAGGGCATTGCTGTCGGCGCTAATGACCAGGTCGGCAAATTGCTCTGCGCTGCGTAAATCGGTGGCGGCATTTAAATCCACCGCGACCATCTGGCCTTTAGTGCGGCCAAGTGCCGCCAACACGTTATTACTGCGCAGGGCGCTGCTGATATCTGAACCGGTAATGCCAAAGGCGGCCATCTTGGCCGGATCAAGCCAGATCCGCATGGCAAAGGTACGGGCACCAAGAATGTCAGCCCGCTGCACACCGGGAATAGTGGCCAGTTGTGGCTCAATAACCCGCACTATGTAGTCGGTTATCTGGTTATTACCCAGTACGTCGGAATAAAACGACAGATACATTGCTGCCGTGTCCTGGCCGACTTTTAAAGAAATGACCGGGTCGCGGGCATTTTCTGGCAATTCTGAGCGAACTTTGTTTACCTGAGCCGCGATTTGAGTCAGCGCTTCATTAGGTTCATAGTCAAGGCGCAGATAAGCTTCGATGGTGCTGGAACCTGCTACTGAGGTGGAAACCAGATAGTCGATCCCCTCGGCAGAGGCAATCTCGCGCTCCAGCGGCGTGGTGATAAACCCCTGAATAAGGTTGGCATCTGCGCCAACATACACGGTGTTTACCGTAACAACCGCGTTCTGAATTTCCGGAAACTGCCGTACATTCATATCCATAATGGCCCGCAGGCCGAGCAGAATAATAAATAAGCTGACAACCGAGGCCAGGATCGGTTTTTTTATAAAGACATCAGTAAAGCGCATGGTATTAATCCTTACTGGTTAGCCGGGCTGGGCGTTGGATCTGCACTGGGCATAACCTGTTCGTTGTCACTGATCTTTACCTGGGCGCCATTTCGAAGCTTCAGCAAGCCTGAGGTTGCGACAACATCGCCGGCCTGAAGGCCATCTGTTATCGCAATCAGGTCGCCGCGGCTCTGACCGGTGCTGACAAAACGCTGATGAGCGGTAAGTTTGCCGTCTTCATTGCGGATCAGAAACACCGAATTACCATAAGGATTAAACTGAATGGCAGTTTGCGGTACCAGCGTCACATGCTGGCTTGTTCCGGTATCCATCTGCACCCGGGCAAACATCCCCGGCCGCAGCTTATGTTGCGGATTGGCAAATGTCGCCTGCACTTCAATACTGCGACTGGACTGACGCACTGCTGGAGCAATAGCCGTAATTTCACCACTAAACTGCTGATTGGCCCAGGCATCTACATTGACGGTAAGCTGCTGGCCAGCAGTGATGCTGGCAAGTTGTTGTTCTGGCAAGCTGAAATTCAGATAAATAGGATCAAGTGATTGCAATGAGACCACATTATCGCCAGGTGAAACCAATTGGCCCAGACTGACCTGACGAATACCGGTCACGCCGTCGAAGGGTGCATGAATGGTTTTCTGAGCAATGCGAGCCTGCTGCGAGGCAACCGCTGCATTCGCTTGCGCGGCTTCACTTTCACGGCGCCTGACATCCAGTTCCGAAACGCCTTTATCACGCAGCAAGGTTTGCAACCGATCTAATTCTAGTTCCGCCAACTGTTGCGCTGCCTTTAAACGGGTAAAATCAGCCTGATCTATGCTGTCGTCCAGGGTTATCAGCAATTGGCCTTTTTGAACCTCACTGGCGTTGTCAAACTGAATGCTGGTGATGATACCGCTGGCCTCAGTTGAAAGCTCGGCGCTGTTAATCGCGGCGAAGCTGCCGACTGCACTGACAAAAGGTTGCCACTGTGCTGTGGTCACCTCGGTGGCGGTAATGGTTGCGACAGGCATTGGCATGGTATCAAAATATTGGTTCATAAAATGGTTACCAATAGCCTTGTAACCAAAAATACCCCCGAAAATCAGGCCGGCAACAATCAGCATTATTAACATGCGCTTAAACATGGGTTCTCCTTTTAAATTAACGGGGGTAAGTATAACGACTATCGCAGCCTTTTATTGTGAATTTTAGTAACACTTTATCTGCCGGGTCAGCTGATGCCACCATTGGCACGGGTAATACTGCTGGCAAGTGACTGTGGTTTAGCACCGCCTGCTGTTATTTGAGCCGTGTTGGGCAATTAACCGGGCTTAGCGGCAACAAAACATGATCTGTATCAGGCAAGGCTGTCAGTTTTTCGCTATACCTGTAATAAACAGCTTAATTGCAGGATGAAAAGGAGTCGCGATAATGACAATGACCAAAGTTGCTGAACTGATGACCGCTGACCCATTATGTGTGCGCCGTAGTGATAGTTTAAAGGACGCACACGATTTAATGCGCAGCAAAAACGTGCGTCACATCCCGGTGATTGATGACAGTGGCGAGCTGGTAGGAATGTTAACCCAGAAAATTATGATAGCCAAAGTCATGGCTTTAATGGCCCAGTATGGTGCGGTAGCGCTGGAGCGCAAAGAAAAGCAGCTGTTAGTAAGCGAATTAATGGCGACTGACTTCGCTACGGTAACACCCGAGCAGTCGTTGGCTGAAGTTGCTGATTTTTTTGTTACTAATCGCCACGGTTGCTTACCGGTGGTCAATAGTGCCAACCGCATTGCCGGCATACTAACCTCTGCAGATTTTGTCAGACTGGCCGCCAGGTTATTAAAACAGCAGGCTTAGCACTGATACCAGCATAGCTGATCTTTGCCCCGGTTTTTTGCCTGGTACATGGCGGCATCGGCTTGCCGTAACAGCACGTCGGCTGAAGTGGTATCACCACTGAACATCACCAGACCAATGCTGCAAGTGCAATGATGCCGAAGCTGTTGGTCCTGCTCAATTACCAGGGACTCGTTAATAGTTGCCGCTATTTTAGTTGCCACCTGCTCCGTCAGTTGCTGGCATTGCGCTGCCGATTTGCCAATATCATGCAACACGACAATAAACTCATCGCCACCGAAGCGGGCGACCGTATCGGCTTCACGCACTACATTGCGGATCCGTTCGGCAATCTGAAATAAAACGTGATCACCTGTCTTGTGGCCGTATAAATCGTTAACTGGCTTAAAGTTATCCAGATCGACAAACATCATGGCGCTATAGCTCTGCTGTCGTTTGCTATTTAACATAGCAAACTGCAGTCGCTCTTCCAGCAGGCGGCGGTTTGGTAAACCGGTTAACGCGTCATAAAACGCCAGCTGGCGAATTTTTTCTGAGGACAAACTACGGCTGATTGCCAGCTCTGCCAGATTACTGTAGCTGGCTATTTTCTGCCGTTGGCCGCTGGTCGGCCGGCAAGGCTCGTCATGATAAATACCAAAAGTCCCCAGTACTTTACCCTCAGCATTTTTTATCGGGTGTGACCAGCATGCCGCCAACTTGGCGCGTTGCGCTATTTCCAGAAAAGATTGCCAATAAGGATGCTCGTTGATATTTTCGACAATGACTGGTTCGCCGGTAAAGGCAGCCGTGCCACATGAACCCTGGCCAATGCCAACTGCAATGCCGTCGACAGCCTGATTATAAAAGTCGGGCAGGGAGGGCGCGGCGCCATGTTTCAAATGTTGACCTGTTTCATCCAGCAATAACACAGAACAGCGCATTTGCGGGTGCAGTAATTCAATTTGTTGCACCATATTGGTAAAAATTGCAGTCAGGCTGACACCCTGACTTATCTGGCTTAATATCAGATTCTGTAATTCCAGTTCCTGGGTACGCTCGGCAATTTTTTGCTCCACCGAGCTTATGGTGCGGGCATAGCGCTGATTAGCCATGCTAAGTTCGGCAATTTGCTGTGCCAGTGAGGCCAGTAAGCTTAACAGCGCCGGAAGTTTTTCTTCTGCCACTATCGGCACTTCTGCGATGGCAGCAAGATAGTCCTGCTGGCTAAGTCCCAGTTCGGTTGCTTGCGCTTTGAAAAAGGCCGGATCGGGTTCGGTTAGAAAAAACTGACCAATAAACAGATTGGCAACATGCACGTCGTCTATGACTAAGGGGGTGGCACAATCGGTCAGGCCATTGCGACATTTATAAATCGCGTAGTTATTTCCCTGCTGCATGTTCGAGGCTAAATCGACATCACTTTCATGGCAGCGTTGCCTGCTGGTTTCATTAACCCGGTGAAACTGCATGCAGGCGCGTTGCCATTTTGAGGACGCGAGTATTTTTCCATCCAGACCAACTAATGCAATAGCAATACCCATAGCCTGCAAAAAATGGTCGAACAAACTGTTTAAACGGGAAAAATTAATATCTGCCGCGAGTTTGCCAGCGGCATTATCAGGGGCTGAGCGCTGCGTGTTATTCCAGTCAGCGGCCAGAGGATCAAGCATTTGAATTAAGCTGGACTCTTTAAGCAAATACTTACTGTGTTTATCCATGGAACGCTAATATTAGACGCTTGGCTTGAGGTTAACCAGTTATTCATTATGTTTTCCAATAAAAAACCTCTGACACGCAGAGGTTTTTGTAAAAATACCGTATTGAACTTACCAGGTTTACCCCGATAAGTTTAAGCGGTTAGTTAACGCCCATTTCTGCCAGTAGGGCAGTAGCGTTATCAACCTGCTGCATTTGCCATAGCATAAAGCGCAAATCTACCTGAATTGATCGGGTATTAGCCGGATTGTAATCCCAGTCGGAGATAATGGAATCCAGGGTGCCGTCAAACGCCAGCCCGACAAACTCGGCTTTGCTATTAAGCACCGCTGAGCCTGAGTTGCCGCCGGTAATATCCAATGTAGCCAGGTAGTTAACCGGCACCGAATTTATCGCTGGCACCAGATACGGCCCATAATTCTTAGCGTTAATCGCTGCCAGTTGTTCGGCCGGGGCATTAAATTCACCCTCACCGGTTGCTTTAGCGGTAATACCACGCAGGGTTGTAAACGGTGCCCAGGCATTACCATCTTCGTTACCGTGTGCCCGGCCTTTTACATTGCCGTAAGTTACCCGTAGCGTGCTGTTGGCATCCGGGTAAACAGCTTGCCCTTTAGACTGCATAAACGCCATTTTCGCCCGCATATAGCTGGCATAAGCTTGCTGGATTTTCCCTGCCAGCTGCTCTTCTTTGGCTTCTTGCTTCAAATCACTTTTATAAAGCGCAACGGCGGCCATAACAAACGGATCTGCACTTTGACTAAACTGCGCCGGCTGACTGTCAATCAGGGCTGTGCGATTAGCCAATTCCGTTAAACCGGTGTTGGCATACCAGCTATCAATCAGTGCTGACAGCTCGTTTTGACTCATACTGCTTTTAATACCCAGGGCCGTGTCAAAATCTGCGTTACGCTGCTGCTTGGGTAACGCCACATACTTGGTCAGATTATGTAAATCCAGGGCTTTTTCCACGCTGACATCAAAGTTACGCTCCATGCCGGCGACATAGGCTTTAAAGCGGGGAATATCCCGCTGCTGGTAACCCGCTTTTCGTTCGGCGTCAGGTTTAGTACTTTCCTGCGCTAACCGATATAGCGAGCGTGCTACAGTAAGCAGTCGGGGCGTGGCATTGTTAAGCGCATAATCAGCGCGGTCCTGGCGATGTTCCTCTGCTAACAGTTGATCAATAGTAGTCAGATCTTTTGCATAGGCTTTTTTATTGTCGCGGCTGCTGTTAACCCAGGTACTCAGCGCTTTGTGCTCCGCCTGTTTACGGGCTAAGAAGTCGCTTTGTGCAAAACTATCTAGCATGCCCTGGCGGTTTTTCATGTAATTATTTAGGCCGGCAACTCTGCTGGCATATTTCAGCTCGGCATCTTTATTGGTTGAAGTAACCCGGTCAATAATGGCCAGAGTATCTTTGAACTGCTGTACGGTATTCGGATAGCTCCATTCGAATGTTTCGCTGACCTCAGCAGGTAACCGGTGCCGGTTAGTCCGGCCAGGGTAGCCAAGCGCCATCACAAAATCGCCTTCCTGAAGTCCTTCAGCTGCCAGCTTTAAGTAATGATCGGGTTGGTAAGGTACGTTATCGGTATGATAATCTGCAGACTTGCCTTGTGGGCTTACGTAGGCTCTTAAAAAACCATAGTCGCCGGTATGACGGGGCCACATCCAGTTATCGGTGTCGCCGCCAAATTTACCAACTCCCTCAGCCGGTGCATGCACCAGACGGACATCTTTAATTTCCAGCTGTTTAATTAAGTAATATTCCAGGCTGCCATAATAAGCAGCAACCCGGCAACGGTGTCCCTCGTCCTGTTCGCACTGTGCTATCAGCTGTTTCTGGTTGGCCTCAATCGCATCAATCCGTTGCTTGCCGCTTAGCTTAGCCGTTGCGCTGTCAATAACCTGGGCAGTGACATTATCTACTGCTTTGGTCACATAAACCCTGCTGCCCGGTGCCGCGGGCACTTCGTCGGTTAAATCTTTTGCCAGAAAGCCATTGGCCAGTAAGTCATTATCCGGTGTGGAGTTGTGCGCAATGCTGTTATAGACACAGTGGTGGTTGGTGACGACCAAACCGTTTGGCGAGATAAAAGATGCAGAGCAGCCACCCAGACTGACAATGGCTGCCATTGGGAATTCGGTAAGTTTAGTCAGATTAGCCGGGTCAAGTTCTAAACCGGCAGCTTTTAATTCATTGGCAATGTCAGGTAATTGTTGCGGCATCCACATGCCTTCGTCCGCCAGAGCAGCACTGCTGGCGAATGCCAGGATTAATAACGATTTTTTCATAATTTCTCTTTTAATTTTTTTAAAGCGTATCGAACGCAAGACCACGCTATACTCGTTGTCTGGCTAAAGCTTGTCAAGATAGCGGCTAACCCTGTTGGGGCATTATCCGTTAATATTGCTTTTTAATGCGCCAGTTTGCTGCATGCAACGTAGTTAATAAAGTATTGCCATGACGCAGATTGACAGTAAGTTGATTTGTCTCAAAAAAATTGGGTAATGCTTATGCCAATTTCGCTGTTTATAGCCTACGCTGTAACAGTTGATGGTAAAACTGAATTAATAGATTCATTCCGGTAATTACTATTTTTGTCATGGATTAGCGCTATCTGGCGCATACCGCATAAATAGTTCAGTGAGGTAATAATGAGAAAAAGTCTACTCGCCTTGTCACTAGCAGTTGTTCTGGCCCCCGCCGTCGTATCCGCTGACACTACTATAAATGGTTTTGCTTCAATCAAAGCCGGTATGACGACCGGCAGTGATGAGCAACTGTATGGTTATGACGATACACTGGATTTTAAAAATGAAAGTTTGATTGCGCTTCAGGTTAAATCTGATTTAGGTGAAAAACTGTCTGTGACGGCTCAGCTGCTTGGCCGTGGCCGGGACGATTTTGATGTTGGCTTTGAATGGGCATTTATCAGCTATCAGCTCACTGACAATATGACCATTAATGCTGGCAGACTGCGTACACCATTTTATAAATATTCTGACTTTAAAGATGTCGGGTATGCCTATGACTGGCTGAGGGTGCCTCAGGGCGTTTACGGTCTGGGCTTTGATACGATTGAAGGGCTGACCTTTTACCGCACGGCGCAGCTGGGAAGTCTTGATTCAACCTTACAATTAATTTTTGGTGGTTATGATGGTGATGCCAGCTTAAGTGGTGTGCAGGTGAATGCCACGATTGACAATGTTGCCGGAATAACCTGGGAGCTGGCAAAAGATTCGCTAAGTGCCCGATTTGCTTATCTTCCCGGTAAAACCAGCATTGAAACGGCCCCCGTTAGCTTAGCGCCAGGCTTTACTGTTGGAAATTTATATCAGGCACTGACTGCGAACGGCTTAGCGCCCGTGGTAGAAGCGATTGATATTGATGATGAGAGTTCCAATTTTATCGGCGTTGGCCTGACTTACGACGACAGTAACTGGATAGCGGTAGCAGAATATACCCGGGTCGAGGTTGAAAACAGCTTTATTTCAATTCAGAAAAACTGGTACGCCTCAATCGGCAAGCGCATTAATAGCTTTACTCCCTATATTTCTTATGAACGCGAAAATAATGATGCAGTAGTTAGTATCTATCAGCCCTACAGCAGTGTGTTACCACCACAACTACTGGTGCCATTACAAGGGTTGGTAGCAACGCAGGAACGTGATGCCAGTACCTGGAATGTCGGTTTACGTTATGACTTTCATCCTTCTGCTGCTTTTAAAGCACAGTTCAGTTCAGAAGATCTTGATACGACAGGCCAGCGTAACGGTGTGCTGGCCTTCGGTGTCGACTTGATTTTTTAAGGAGCCTTTATGTTAAGCAGATTACTAGTCACTGTGTTAGTTGTTGCTGGAGCGACGATTGTATTGCCGGCCAGGGCAGATATTGCTGTTATCGTTAACCCGGCCCAAAACTCTGCTGTTACCAGCGATGAGCTCACCCGGCTTTACACCGGCCGCTCTTCAGTGCTTGTTGCAGTAAATCTGGCAGAAAGTTTGCCACTGCGCGGCCAGTTTGATGAAAAAGGGGTAGGTCGATCTTCGGCTCAGTTAAAATCTCATTGGGCCAAACTGGTTTTTACCGGTAAGGGTACGCCCCCGCTTGAATTAGCGACGGAAGCCGCAGTAATTGATTACGTTGCCCAGAACCCGGATGCTATTGGCTATGTAGATGCGGCCAGCATAACAGATGCAGTTAAAGTAGTACTGACCTTGAATTAGCGCTGAATTAGCGTTAGTTCGATGAGTTTTGGCGCTGGCAGACAGAGTATTTTATGAAAAACATGTCAATAGTAATGAAAATCTGGCTGGTTATTGGCCTGGCGGTAATTGCATTTTCAACGGTGGTGGCGGTAAGTGTGTTTTTTACCGCTAAAAATAATGCAACCACTCAGAGTATGCGTGATTACATGTATGAAACATCGAAACTGGCGTCGCAGGTTCACTCTGGTTTTAATTCGTTGGATGAGTTTTTTACCCAGGCAGTAACCCTGTCAGATCCTGATCTACTGGCAACGGCGCAGCAACATAGCACCAAGTTGCAGCAGAACCTGAACCGGTTAAAAGTGCTTAACCCAGAGCAGCAGCAGTTTCTGAATAATTTACAGCAAGATGCCGAAAACTACGCCAGTCTGGCGGGGGGGATTGCCCAGCAATTTATCGACGGTAACGTTGATTTTGCGAAAATCCAGGCAAGTGTTGCCACCAAAACTGAGCAATTCGAAAGCTTAAACACGCGTTTTGCTCAGTTCGAACAACAGGCCGATGAACGCTTCTCCCAGGCGATAGAAGATATGTCTGGAAATATGGAGTTAGCGTTAACCGTTATTCTGGCATTGGGTAGCGTGTTGATCATACTCACTGCTGGCCTGGGGCACTTTATTGCCAGCAGGATCAGCAACTCGGCTAAAACGCTGGGGGTATCGCTGTCCGAGCTGGCCAGTGGTAAGGGCAATCTTGCCAGTCGTTTGCCGGTAACCGGCAACGATGAACTTGGTGTAGTGGCTAAGCAATTTAATTTGTTTATTCAAATGTTGCAGACGTCTTTTAATGATTTGGCCAAAACAATAGAACCGTTAAACCGCAGTGCCAAAGATCTGGCTTCAGGTATGAATACCATGGAGAAAATGACGCTGGAGCAGTCTGATAATTCTGAAACCGTTAGCCATAGCATGGCGGAAATGCAGTTATCGGTGCAGGATATCAGTCAGTCGGCCAATGATGCGGCCAGCGGGGCGGGTAAAGCAAACGAACTGGCTAAGCTGGGTCTGGATAAAACCAGCCATGCTGTAAAATATTCTCAGGGGTTGTCAGATGAAATAAAGCATGCGCAGGATGTTATTACTGAGCTGGCTGAAAAAACCAAAAACGTCACTGAGATTTTAAAAAGCATTAACGATATTGCAGATCAAACCAATTTACTGGCATTGAATGCTGCCATCGAAGCGGCCAGAGCCGGTGAGCATGGCAGAGGTTTTTCGGTTGTGGCAGATGAGGTGCGCAATTTATCCTCAAAGACTGCCAAATCCGTTACCATGGTACAGGAAGTGCTGCGGCAGCTTAACGATAATGTCAGTGGCGCGGTCAGTATTATGAGTCAGGCAGTAAGTAACGCTGAACACTCTGCCAGTCTGGCGGCCGATGCCGGTTCGTCAATTGAGCAAATTAATCAGGAAGTTCAGCAAATCAGTATGTTAAATGCACAAATCGCTGCTGCAACCGAAGAGCAAACGATGGTAGCCGAGCAAATCGCCAGTAATACCGCTAAAATGATAGGATCCTTTGCTCAAACCAAGAGCCTGCAATTAAGTGTGCATGGTATATCCGATGATTTGCGGGTACTTTCCGAGTCATTAGTTACCGTTAGCTCGAAATTTGAGACCTGATTTTAACGCAACCCAGGTTGCAGTGAGGAAGTACAATGAGTTCATTAATGAGTTCGGTAGACCAGAGAACCAATATCGTAGGTCAAAACCGTCTGGAATTATTGATTTTCAGGTTAACTGGCCAGCAACCTTACGGTATTAACGTATTTAAGGTTAGGGAAGTTATCCAGTGTCCACAGTTGACCGATATGCCCGGCGCAAACCCGCATGTCAGAGGTATTGCGCATTTGCGCGGGATACCTGTAACGGTTATCGATTTAAGTAAGGCAACCGGCGGTAAAGCCATAGACGATTTAAGTAAAGCTTATATTCTGGTAACCGAATATAACCGGGCTACGCAGGGGTTTCTGGTTGGTGGTATTGATCGCATTGTTAATATTAACTGGGAGCAAATTATGCCACCGCCGAAAGGCGCAGGGCGCAATCATTACCTGACGGCAGTCACTCAGCTGGACGATAAACTGATTCAGATCCTGGATGTTGAAAAGGTATTTGCTGAGATCTCTCCGCCTGATGAGGAAGTAAGCGAAAATATTAAACAGCGTAAATCAGAGCGTGATTTGTCTAAGCTAACCGTGCTGGTAGCCGATGACTCTGCGGTGGCGCGCAATCAGGTGAAGCGGGCGTTAAGTTCCATTGGTATTAATGTTGAGCTGGTTAATGATGGTCGTCTGGCGCTTAATTGGTTGCTGGCGAAATCTGAAGAGTTGGGCGGCGATATATCAGAGCAGGTACCCCTACTTATTTCGGATATTGAAATGCCGGAGATGGATGGCTATACCCTGACTGCGGAAGTGAAAGCGCATGAGCACCTGAAAAATGTGCATATTGTGTTGCATTCATCTTTAAGCGGGGTATTTAACGAAGCCATGGTGAAAAAAGTCGGGGCTGATCAGTTTATTGCTAAGTTTCACCCGGATGAACTGGCCTCAGCGGTACAGCATTGGATGGCGATTGACTAAGTGATTGCAGTTTTTCAGCGCTGTCTGTATATCGATTGCTGTTGAATTTTTAAGTCAAGCGCATATACTAACGCAATAGTATGTTGTCCTAACCTTCAGGAGACGTCAGATGAAATTCGATTTAAGAGAAGAAGATCACGGTACCCTCGGTTGATAAACCAATGACCAACAAAGCCCTGCATGATGCAGGGTTTTTAATTACATGGACAGAGTAAATGTATAGCTTCTTTCTTAATCATCCCAATTTCTTCGCCGTAATACTTGGTGTTGTAGTGGCAATCATCGGTATTGCGAAGCAACGACAAACTGCAAGAGACAAAAATACATTGGATTTTGAATCTGCTTTAGAGGATAGATCAGATTACACAGCGGCTTGGGCAATAGTAACCCGGATTGTTGACAACAGACTGTCTGTACCTGTGCAGCGATGGGCAAGCAAAAGTCACTTTAATACAGCTGAAGCTCAAGCACTTAGACACATCTTAAATCGTTGGGAAAGGGCCAGTAATGGTATAGAGCGAAAGGTTTACAATGATGAAGCGCTGTATGAAATTTATGGCAGCCATATCATAAGTATTTACGTTTATTTGACGCCTTATATTAACGAAATCAGAGTATTAAGATTGCCGAAAGCTTATGAGAAGTTTGAACGTTTAGCCATTAACTGGCAGGTGAGACGAGCCAAAGAAAAACGTTAATATACTGACGAAATTGAAGTAAGAGGCTGTAAGTCGATAGTTCTCACAGCCTCGTTTGCGTTATCTATGCCGCTGCTGCAGTACCTTTATCACATCATTTAGCTCTAACTTTTGGCTGCGCAGCAATACCAGCAGGTGGAAGATAAGATCAGCGGCTTCATTGGCCAATTCTTCTGTGTCACCGGCCATTGCCGCTAATGCTGATTCAACACCTTCTTCTCCGACTTTTTGTGCAATGCGCTTTACGCCTTTGGCAAACAAACTGGCGGTATAGCTGCTGGCCGGATCGCTGCCTTCACGTGATTTTATAACTTGTTCTAAGTCGTGTAAGAATGCCAGCTGCGGGCTATTGGCGCTGTTATCATGCCAGCAGGTTTCAGTGCCGACATGGCAGGTAGGCCCCTGGGGCAGAGCCAGCACCAAAATGCTATCGCTATCGCAGTCACTGGCAATGCTAACCAGTTGCAACGTATTGCCGGAGCTTTCGCCTTTGGTCCACAGCCGCTGCTTGCTGCGACTGTAAAACGTGACCTGGCCACTCTGGAATGTGTGTTCAAGTGCTGCCGGGCTCATATACCCCTGCATCAGCACTTTACCGGAAATGGCGTGCTGCACTATTGCCGGTAATAACTGGTTATCGGGCCAGCTTAGGGCTTTAATTTGTTCTTTGTTCATAAGTAACCTTAGAAATTATCGTCTTCGCTTGAAGTCGGCTCTGAGGTTTAGCTGCACACAGAGACGCCGTAAATACCTCCCTGTAGGCTCCTCTGTGGCATCCTTGCCACAGACGCTCTGTTTAGCAGCTAATCCTCGTCGCTTGCGACATATGCGTGACAGTTGGCACAAACAAAGCAAGCGCGGATATACTTTTTGCTATGACCGTTGAAGCCCTGGACGGGCGGAAACGAGCCCCCATGGATGGGTTTACGGCGTGTCACAGCAAAAATGTACGCAGCGATTGCGTGTTCAAAGCTCCGTTTCCGCTTTTACGGCCGAATACTGATACCATCAGCTATCAGTTTCGCTTTAAGCGCCGCTATCTCAATAATTGCTTTGTGAAACACACTGGCGGCCAAAGCGCCATCTACATCGGCTTTTTCAAACACGTCACTAAAATGCTGCATGGTCCCTGCACCGCCACTGGCGATTAATGGCACTTTACAGATATCACGAATGCTTTTCAGCTGGGCAATATCATAACCCTGACGCACGCCATCCTGATTCATGCAGTTAAGCACGATTTCGCCGGCACCGCGTTGCTGCACTTCCTCTACCCAGTCGCGGGTAAGCCAGCGGGTTTTCTGGGTGCGGCTTTCATCACCGGTAAACTGGTACACCTGATACTGGCCCGAGGCGACATCAAAAAAGCTGTCTATCCCCACCACAATACATTGCTGGCCAAAAATATGATTAAGCTCGCTAATCAATTCCGGCCGGGCCAGGGCGGGGCTATTTACTGAAATTTTATCCGCGCCCATTTCCAGGATCTTGCCGGCATCAAGCACACTTTTAATGCCGCCTGCCACACAAAATGGAATATCGATAACCTCGGCAATGCGCCTGACCCAGCTTTTATCCACTACTCTGCCATCGCTGGAAGCAGTGATGTCATAAAAAACCAGCTCATCGGCACCGGCTTCGGCATAACGCTGGGCTAAAGGCACAATGTCACCAATAATTTCGTGGTTACGAAATTGCACACCTTTTACTACTTTGCCATCACGAACATCTAAACAGGGTATTAACCGTTTTGCCAGCATGCAATGGCCTCCTTCAGGCTGAACTTACCTTCGAGGAGTGAGCGGCCCAGAATGACGCCGGCCACACCACTGCCAATTAATGCTTTGATATCATTCAAAGAACCTATCCCGCCGGACGCCTGCCACTGTATTTGTGGGTAATGTGCAGTCAGTTCGCGGTAAAGCGCGACATTCGAGCCGCTTAGCGTGCCATCGCGGCTGATATCGGTACACAGCACATGTTTGGCACCTGCCGCTATATACTGATCCAGCACGTGTTCTAAGGTGATCGACGATTGCTCAATCCAGCCATGGGAAGGCAGGGTTTTCTCGCCTTTATCGTTAATGGCGACATCCAGCGCCAGCACAATATGCTCGCCACCGTACTTACGGATCCAGCTTTGTACCAGCTCTGGCTGACGAATAGCCAGGCTGCCAATTACCACCCGGCCTGCGCCAGCATCAAGTAAATCAATAACATCCTGCTCGCTACGTACGCCTCCACCTACCTGAATATGCAAAGGCGAGGCCGTCATGAGCTCGGTTAGCAGCGCCAACTGTCGCTTGCTGGCATCTTTAGCTCCGGATAAATCAACGATATGCAACCAGTCACTGCCATCTTGTGCATAGTTATTACGTAACGTCAGCGGGCTGAACTGGTATTCTGTGGTACTGTCATAGCGACCCTGATATAGCCGTACTACGGTACCGTCAATTAAATCTATTGCCGGGATAATCACAACTGCCACTCCAGAAAGTTTTGTAATAAGCGCGCGCCGGTTTTACCGGAACGTTCCGGGTGAAACTGGGCGCCTGCCACGTTATCTTTGCCAATTACTGCAGCAAAATCACTGCCGTAGTGGCACTGTGCCAGTGAATAGGCACTGGGGGCAGCGGCAAAGCTGTGCACAAAGTACATATAATCGCTGCTGCTAAAGCCCTTTAGTATCGGGTGGTTGCTGATACTGTGTAAAGTATTCCAACCCATATGTGGCAGGCGTAAGCCAGCACTTTGCATCGGTAAAACGGCACCGGGGATCAGATTAAGACAGGGCACATCCCCTTCCATGCTGTGGCTTGTCAGCATTTGCATTCCCAGGCAAATACCCAGTAGCGGCTGCTGCAAGCCCTGCAAGGTAGCAATCAGTTCGCCATGCTGCAGCTGGGCCATCGCATTGTGGGCCGTGCCAACGCCGGGTAACACCACTTTGTCGGCCGCTTTAATGACGGCTGCCTCATGGCTGATAGTGGCATCAACGCCTAAGCGTTTAAACGCAAAATACACTGAGCTGATATTGGCGCAGCCGGTATCAACAATAACCAGTTGCATTACAGCACTCCCTTAGAGCTTGGTAGCGCTTCGCCAGAGACGGTAATAGCCTGGCGTAACGCCCGGCCAAAGGCTTTAAACAGACCTTCGACCATATGGTGCTTATTGCCGTCAGAAACCGATAAGTGCAGGCTGATTAACATGGCATCGCTGATGGAGCGGAAAAAATGCGGCACCATTTCCAGGTTCAGACCGCCAACACTACCTTCGCCTAACTCAGCATCGAATTTAAACAATGGCCGGCCGGATAAATCGAGGATACATTCAGCCCGGCATTCGTCCATTGGCAGCACAAAACCGAAGCGGTTAATGCCACGCTTATTGCCCAGTGCTTGTTTTAACGCTTGTCCCAGCGCCAGTGCGGTATCTTCAACACTGTGGTGGTCATCAATGTGTAAGTCGCCTTCTACCCTTACCTGCAGCGAAAAACCACCATGGGTGGCAATCTGCTCCAGCATGTGATCAAAAAAGCCAACGCCGGTATTAAAACTGTTGTTGCCGCTGCTATCTAAATCGACGCTGATTTCAATATCGGTCTCGCGGGTAGTGCGGCGCACACTGGCCTGTCGCCCGCGGCTTAACAAGCGCTTGGTGATCTCTGACCAACCCAGGGTTTGCCTGTTGTACTGAAATGACGGCAAGCCCATATTGTCTGCCAGTTGCACATCGGTCAGGCGGTCGCCAATCACGTAAGAATTGGTAAAGTCGATTTTGCCCTGCTGCAGGTAATCCTTAACCAATCCGAGCTTCGGCTTACGGCAGCTGCAGTTGTCTTGTTCAAAGTGCGGACAAATCAGCACATCATCAAAAACAATGCCTTGAGACGTGAGCAACTGCATCATTTTGTTGTGCGGCGCATCAAAGGTGTCCCGCGGAAAACTGGCAGTGCCCAGACCGTCCTGATTGGTCACCATAACCAGTCGGTAACCCGCGGCTTGCAGTTTTAGCAGTGCTGGCACCAGATCAGGCTCATACGCGAGCTTCTCCAGGCTATCAAGTTGCTTGTCTACTGGTGGCTCTTCCACCATGGTGCCATCGCGGTCAATAAATAATATAGGTTGGCCACTCATGCATGTTCTCTCTTTGTTTGCTGATAGGTTAAAAAATACTGCTGCAGCGCCGTTGCCAGGCGCTGCATTTCATCGGCGCTGCCGATAGACACCCTTACCACCTGAGTTAATCCCAGTTGGCTGGATTGATTGCGGATCAGAATATCGGCATTGATCAGCGCGCTGACACAGTCTGCAGCATCTGCCACTTGTAACAATACATAGTTGGCGTTACTGGGCCAGACTCTTTGTACCCCGGGCAGGGAGCCGGCCAGCTTAATAAAGTCGCTTCGCAGCGCATTTATTGTCGTCACACTTTGTTGCATCTGGGCAATGCCTGGTACCGACAGAGCCTGAGCCGCAATTTGCGCCACTGGCTCAGCAATCGGGTAGGGGGCTATCATTTTTTTCAGCGCATTAATCACCTCAGGGCTGGCCAGAGTGAAGCCACAGCGCAGCCCGGCCAGCCCAAACGCTTTAGACAGGGTGCGCAGTATCACTAAATGCGAATAGCGGCTTAATAGCGGTACCACCGAGGCTTCTGGGGCAAATTCAATGTAAGCCTCATCTACTACGACCAGGGCCTTACCTTTAAAGTGCTCCAGCACGGCAACAATTTGATCGCGCGGGATTAAATCGCCGGTCGGGTTATTCGGGCTGCAAATAAACACCAGTTTGGGACTGGTGGCGAAAATGCCATCCAGATCCAGTTTTTCACTGTTTAGTAGTAATACCTTGTTTATCGCAGTCTGGTTACTTTGGGCACTTATGGCATACATGCCATAAGTTGGCGGACAAATGGTAATGCTGTCACTATTGGGTTCGCAAAAGCTGCGGATCAAAAGCTCAATACCTTCATCGGCACCGCGGCTCACCAGCACCTGTTCGGGAGCTACACCCGCATAAGCGGCGTAAGCATTGATAACGGCTTTAGGCTGACACGACGGATACCGGTTAAAGGTGCCGTCAAGCTGATACGCCGGTGCCAGTGCGTTTTCATTGGCGTTCAGCCATACCGCGCCACCACTCATACTGCTGCGCGCAGAGGCATAGGGCACCAAATCTTTGACCAGTTGCCTGGCCAGGGTATTTACTGCAGCACCAGTTTGCTCTGTCATACCGTCTCTCCATCCATTGTAATGTTTTGTGCTGCTGTTTCATCAAGTAATGCCAGGCGCAGCCTTACCGCATTGGCATGGGCTTGCAAACTTTCTGCTTCGGCCAAAGTGACAATAGCCGGGCCAATGTTGCGCATACCAGTGGCCGATAGCTTCTGAACAGTGTAACGACGGTAAAAGTCAGTTAATGACAAGCTCGATACGGTTTTACTGTAACCATAGGTTGGCAGCACGTGGTTGGTACCGCTGGCATAATCGCCAGCCGACTCCGGTGTCCACTGGCCGACAAAGATACTGGCGGCACTGTCAAATTGATCGATTAGCGCATCGTCATTGGCCGTTTGCACAATTAAGTGCTCTGGCGCATAGGCATTAGTAACGGCTACAGCCTGGTCCAAATCTGCGGTTAAAATATAACGGCTGTGACTTAGCGCGGCTGCGGCAATGTCTTTACGCGGTAACTGCGCCAGTTGCGACGCAACTTCAGTCTGAACTGCTTCAATAAGCGCCAGGCTATCGCTGACTAAGATCACCTGTGAGTCAGGGCCATGTTCGGCCTGAGAGAGTAAATCGGCCGCCACGAAAGCAGGGTTAGCAGTATTGTCAGCCAGTACCAACACCTCTGAGGGGCCGGCTGGCATATCAATCATGGCGCCTCTGACATCCTGGCTTACTTGCTGCTTTGCCTCGGTAACATAGCGATTGCCCGGACCAAATATTTTATCTACCTTGGCGATGGTTTCAGTACCATAAGCCAGGGCGGCGATAGCCTGTGCACCACCAATGGTATAAATTTCAGTGATACCACATAGCTCCGCCGCATATAATATTTCCGGTGCAATATCATCAGCGGCCGGTTTGCCCGGGGGCGTTACCAGTACCGGTCGCGGACATCCCGCCAGTTGCGCCGGCACCCCCAGCATTAATACGGTAGAGGGCAGGGGGGCACTGCCACCCGGAATATACAGGCCAACCGCACCGATGGCGCGGCTTTTTAACTGGCACTGCACACCGCTGCTGGTTTCGACACTGATATCCCGTGGTAACTGTGCGGCGTGAAACTTACGAATATTATCGTAAGCCAGTTCGATGGCCGCTTTGCGCGCGGGCAATAAGGTCGCCAGCACAGATTGTTTTTTACTGTCACTTAAACGCAGTGCATTATGGTTTAAACCATCAAATTGCTTACTGTAGGCCCTAAGCGCATTATCACCTTGTTGTTTTACTGTGTTAATAATGGCATTCACCTGCTCAGCTAAACCCGCCGAGCCGGCCAAATCTGGGCGGGCCAGGGCTTTTTGCTGCGCTTTGACCGATAACTCAGACCATTTAATCAGCTTTGCCGGGGTCGTCGCCATAGTAGTCGCCATAGTGGTCGGCATGATTACTCCATCATTTTTTCAATCGGTAGCACTAAAATAGAGCTGGCGCCAAGCGCTTTTAACTGCTCCATGGTTTCCCAAAACAGGGTTTCACTACTTACCACGTGAATCGCTACCATACTGTCGTTGCCTGCCAGTGGCAGCATGGTCGGATTCTCTGCACCCGGCAACAAGGCAATCACTTCATCAAGCTTAGCGCGGGGCGCGTGCAGCATAATGTATTTGCTTTCATTGGCTTGCATTACGCCATTAATGCGCGGCATTAACTTGTCTATCAGTTTCAGCTGTTTGCTGTCGGTTAATGCTTTGCGCTGGATCAAAACGGCCTTGCTGCGGTAAATGACATCCACTTCTTTTAAACCGTTAGCTTCAAGCGTGGCACCGGTGGACACTAAATCACAGATTGCGTCAGCTAAACCGGCACGTGGGGCCACTTCCACTGAGCCTTTTAAATTAACGACCCGCGCCTGAACACCTTGCTGCTTTAAATAGCGACCCAGTAATCTTGGGTAGGTCGTGGCAATGGTTTTACCATTGAGTGACGCAGGGCCCTGATACTCATCTTCCTGAGGTATAGCGATTGACAGACGGCAGCCACCAAAATCCAGTCGCTTTAATACGGTGTAATCGAAGCTGTCATTATCCAGCTGTCGTTGCAGCGATTCTTCTTCCAGCACGTTTTCGCCAACAATGCCTAAATCACATACTCCGTCCATCACCAGGCCAGGGATGTCGTCATCACGAACCCGCAGAATATCAATGTCCATATTCTCAACATGGGCAATCAGGCGCTGCTCGCGCAGATTTATTTTTAAGCCGCAGCTGGTAAATAAGGCCTGCGAGTCAACCGATAAACGACCAGATTTCTGCATAGCGATACGTAAACGTTTACTTTCTGTTGCCGGACTCATAGTGGTCTCCGTGACGATAACTAAAAAATGAATACAATAATAAACAAAAACCCCGGGCCTGGGCTCGGGGTTTTTGTTACGTTACCACCGGAGCGCCAGACCTCTGCCCTCCGAAATTTCGGACGGCTAGTACCTGTGATGATGGTGCAGCGCGGTAACTATTAGCATTTTTGTCATTCTTGCGAATTAAGATGTTATACAAGTTACCCGTATGGCGGAAAAAGCGCAAGGGCACTTAGGAAAACACACACGATAGCAATATTCGCTAAGCTCATGAAATTAATCAATAATAAATATTATGGCGCAAAGGTAAATTGATTTATTTTTTCATTCCTTCGGCATGGTGTGAATTTTGTGGTTAAAATGCGGTCAACTTGTATAGTCAATGCGTTAATGATTTAAGATATCCGCAGTCAGGCCGATATCTTAAATAACACCAGAGTAACTGGGGCTTTTCATCAGAGGATAGCTATGGATGCTTTTATGCCATTTATACCACGTGTGCCGGGGACGCCGGTCGATCCTGATCCCAGACAGGTGGTTCCGGTATTTAAAGAAGCCAGGTTGAGTCCGTTAAAACAACACGAACAGAAGTTTTTGATCCTGCGCCGCCCGCCGCCACGCCGCGGCAATCTCGATCAGCACTATCCTGAACCTCCCTATACCACACCGGAAGAAGAACAGCATGTTGATAAAGATGGTCATCTGGATATTTTTGTCTGATTTTTTCTGTTGAAAAAGGCATAATAGCGCTCTTTTAACGTGCAGGCGCCACTGTGACTATTTTGAATTCCAGTATCTACCCGCGAAAAGATGTAACCGCGTTACTATGACGACTGCACTGGCCAGACAGGTACTGGCAGCGTTTGCGGTAAAAGGCAAACTTGCCAGCAATATCAGTGGTTTTAATCCGCGTGCGGCCCAATTGCAGATGGCCGAAGCGGTTGCCGGGGCCATTAGCGCAAATACCGCGCTGGTGGTGGAAGCAGGTACCGGCACCGGCAAAACCTATGCTTATCTGGTACCGGCATTACTTGCCGGCAAAAAGGTTATTCTCTCTACCGGTACTAAAAACCTGCAAGAGCAACTGTTTTTACGTGACTTGCCCAAAGTACAGCAAGCGCTGGCCAGCCCTATCCATACTGCGTTGTTAAAGGGCCGGGCGAATTATCTTTGCCTGTTTCGCTTAGAGCAGCATTACAATCACGTGCCGGTGCAGGATGATCAATTGATCCAGGATTTAAGCTTGATCAAAAAATGGTCTGCCGAAACCCAGTCGGGTGATATTGGCGAGCTAAGTTATATTGCCGAAGACTCCAAAGCGCTGCCTTACGTTACCAGCACTACCGATAACTGTCTGGGCAAAGACTGCCCGGTTTATGAAGATTGTCATTTACTAAAAGCCCGTAAAAATGCGCAGGCTGCTGATTTGGTAGTGGTTAACCACCATTTATTCTTTGCTGATCTGGCATTAAAAGACACAGGCTTCGGTGAGTTGCTGCCAGAAATGGATGTCATTATTTTTGATGAAGCGCATCAGCTGCCGGATATTGCCAGTGACTATTTTGGTGAACAGGTTTCCAGTCGCCTGCTGCTGGATTTATGTCGCGATCTGGAGTTGGCGTGTAAATCAGAGTTACGTGATCATCCACAACTGGTAAAAGTGGCGGAAAAACTGGCGAGTTTAGTCCGGGACTGGCGCTTGCTGTTCAGCGCCGAACCTGGTCGTGGTAACTGGCGAGACCTGGCGCAGCAGCCACCGATGCAAACCGCACTAACCCGGGTAAATGACGCGATCGATATGCTGTATCAGGTATTGAAAGGGAGTTTGGGGCGCAGCGATACCGTAGACAGCGTATTTGAGCGTTTGGCGCAGCTGAAAAACCGCTTACTGAAAATGCAGGACTTACAGCAAACCGGCGTTAGCTTGTGGTACGAAACCACGCGGTTGCATGTCAGTTTGCATTTAACTCCGCTAAGTATCGCAGAGCGCTTTAAAGCAATTGTGGCCGCGGGGCAGCGCAGCTGGATTTTTACCTCTGCCACGTTGTCCGTCAATGAAGGTTTCAGCCATTATACCGCCCAGATGGGGCTGGACGATGCGCAAACCTTGCTGCTGGAAAGCCCATTCGATTACGCCAGCCAGGCCATGCTTTGCCTGCCGCGCTATTTACCTGAGCCGCATCAGCAACAAATGGGCCCGGCTTTACTGGAATTGGCGGTGAAGCTGATTAAAGCTAACAACGGCCGCTGTTTTTTCTTATTTACCAGCCATCGGATGTTGCAATGGATGGCATCGGCACTTCCTGAGCACATTCATCAGCCGGTACTGGTGCAGGGCAGCACTGGAAAGCGCTTATTGCTGGAACAGTTTGTGACGCTGGATAATGCCGTACTGCTGGGCACCGGCAGTTTCTGGGAAGGTGTTGACGTCCGGGGGGATACGCTCAGTTGCGTCATTATTGATAAACTGCCATTTGCCTCGCCGGATGACCCATTGTTACAAGCGCGCAGCGAAGATTGCCAGCGTCGAGGCTTAGACCCGTTTAGCACGGTGCAGTTGCCCCAGGCAGTCATTACCTTAAAGCAGGGTGTCGGCCGGCTGATACGTGATGTCACCGACCGCGGTGTATTGGTTATTTGTGATAACCGGCTGGTAACCCGGCCCTATGGCAGTGTATTTTTAAAAAGCTTACCGCCCATGCGCCGCAGTCGCTCACTGGATGACGCTGTTGCATTTTTACAACAAACCAGACAGGAACAATAAGGTGAAGTTACTGGCATTAGATACCTCAACTGAAGCATGTTCAGTGGCGCTGCTACACCAGGACAGGATTATTGCGTTAGACGAAGTGTGTCCGCAGCAACATAGTAAACGGGTTTTGCCAATGATTGACCGCTTACTGGCAGATGCAGGATTGAGTTTAAATGCGCTTGATGGCATTGTTTTTGGCCGTGGTCCCGGCAGTTTTACCGGGGTGCGCATCGGTGTATCGGTGGCACAGGGTCTGGCTTTTGGCGCCGACTTACCGGTTTATGGTGTCTCGACTCTGGCGGCAATGGCTCAGGCTGCGGTGCGGTTATATCAGGCGAAGCAAATTGTTGCAGCTATTGATGCCCGCATGGCAGAGGTGTACCTGGCCAGCTTTAGCCTGGATGCTGACGGTGTGTTACAACAACGAAGCGCAGAACAGGCGGTAAAGCCGCAACAACTGGCGCCACTTGGCCTGACAGGCGAGGTGATTGCGGTAGGTACCGGTTGGCAAACCTATGCCAACGCGTTGCAGCAGGTTCAGCGCGCCCGGATCGTTACTGATATTATGTATCCATCAGCGCAGGATATGCTTACATTAGCCCAGAGCGCTTATGCTCAGGGACAGTTTGTCAGTGCCGAAAATGCCGAACCGGTGTATGTGCGTGATGAGGTGAGCTGGAAAAAGCTGCCAGGCCGATAAAATACTTGGTTAAACCTGCAAACTGGTTATAATTAAGCCAGTTTGCTTACTATGAAGATGTTATGAGCCTGACTGTAAATCAAAGCCTGAATGCTCCCGCTAATGTTGCCAGTGTGTTTGCTGGTACCGAGCAGCGCCGTGCGCCATTGCTGGAAGAAAAGCGCACAATTACCCAACAAGGTGAAGGTGTCAGGGCCAGTCAGCAAGCGATTAACCTGCTCGATAGCGAACAACGTAGCAAGCAAAACAATTTTCAAAATGCGAACTCCAGTCGCGGCCAGCAAGCTGTTGCCGCTTATCAAAGCCAGCAAAATGAGCAGCGCCGCGCCGAAGTTCAGTCATTGCTGGGTGTTGATCTTTACGCCTGAGCCAATCCAGTCGGGCGAAATTGCCGTAAACCCCTTATATTTATCTGTGTAACAGCTGCGATGCAGCGACATTATAAGGATGTATTATGGCTAAAACCTGTCTGATAACCGGTGCCAGTTCTGGCATGGGGAAAACAACTGCACTGCACTATGCCGCTAATGGCTGGCAGGTTTTTGCAGTAGCGCGCTCTGCCGATAAACTCGCTGAACTGGCCAGAAGCAATAGCAACATAAAACCGGTTAGTTTAGATGTGACCGATAGTGTTGCACTTGCAAACTGGACGGCAGGATTACCCTCCGGCCAGAAATTTGATGCGGTAATTCTCAATGCCGGTACCTGTGAATATGTTGACGCGACAGATCTGGATCTGGCCGCATTTGAGCGCACCTTTGCAGTCAATGTTCAGGGCGTGGTGGCTTGCACCCGGTATCTTCTGCCGCTGCTGAATAAAGGAAGCCATCCCACCCTTGCTATAGTCAGTTCCATGTCCCATTTTTTCCCTTTTACCCGCGCTGAAGCTTATGGCGCCAGCAAAGCGGCGGTAGCGTATTTCGCTGAAAGTTTGCGGGTTGACCTGGCCGATACCGATATAAACGTCTGTTTAATAGAACCGGGCTTTATCGACACGCCGCTTACCCGTAAAAATGATTTTGAAATGCCGTTTCTGATGGCTCCGGAAGATGCAGCGAAGCGTATATTTACTGGGATCAACAATAAAAAGGCACGGCTGCGCTTCCCTCGACGGTTAAGTTTTATGTTAAAAACGTTAGATTTATTGCCTTATACTCTGCGCAACAATGTTGCCAGTAAGATGAAACAGCAATGAGTAATGTCAGCACTTCACAAATATCTACCGGCTATTTAAGTCCGCCCAAAGGCATTCACTGGCGTTCAATTGTTGGTTTTGAGCTGGCGTGGCTGGCATTGGTGTATTTTCATAGCTGGGCTATTGTTCCGGCCATCGCTTACGGCCTATATGGTATTTATTGCCTGCCGGCGCGCGCCAGAATTGCCGTGTTGCTTATCGGGCTAACCGGTGTCGTTATTGACACCTTGCTGGTGAGCTTCAATGTTATTTCATTTAGTGGCGCCGCATTATTGCCCGTCTGGTTTATCTTAATTTGGTTTCTGTTTGCACTGGCAGCGGTTGAAACCATGGCGGGGTTTTTGCGCCCATGGTGGTTGGGGTTTTTACTGGGCGCTACCGGGGGGCCGCTTTCTTACCTTGGCGGCGCCGCACTTAGCGGCGGTCTGTTGCAGTTTCCGATGGCGCACTGGTCGTTTGTGGTGCTGGTGTTGGTGTGGGGCTCGCTCGGGGTGGTATTAGGGTATAGCAGGAGGTTTTATGCGCAAGCTACTAATTAGTTTATTGATAATCGGTTTCAGCACGATGGTTATGGCAGCACCAGAGGCGGCAGCAACACCAAAGCTGAAAACAGTAGGTGAGGGCAGTTACCGGTATTTGTTCTGGCAACTTTATGATGCCAGGCTGGCCAGTACCAGCGGTACCTTCAGCGATTACCAGCAAAGCAGGCCGTTGATGCTGGAACTGACGTATAAGCGGGATATCAGTAAAAAAGAGTTTATTGATGCGACAGTAGACCAATGGCAGGAGCTTGGCCATAGCACAGAGCAACAGCAGCAAGCGTGGGCTGCGACTCTGGATGAATTATGGCGTGATGTTACAGAGGGAGACCGGCTGGCAGCACTGTTGACTGAGCAAGGTCTGGTTCGATTTTATTTTAATGACACTGATATCGGGGTGGTAGAGGATGCTGAATTTGCGCCGGCGTTTTTCGATATCTGGCTTCATCCTGACACGACAGCACCAAAATTACGACGCCAGCTTCTGGCCACAGAGTAGACCGGGATGCGGTTGTTAAGCAACTTGCCGGGCGAGTGGCTCCAGCCTTATTGAGTTTGCTGAATATACTGAATCAGTTTTTTGGCAATTGCTGTATTATCCATAAAGCCGGTGAACTCGCCCGCCTGTTTGCCGTAGGCCATTACCGGCACATCGGCGGCAGTATGGCCGCTGCTGGTCCATCCTGTTAATGACGCATCGCTAATAAACTGTAAAATCTGGCTGCGGGCCACTTTTTCATCATCGTCTTTAAGTGCTTGCAGCAACAAATTTAACTGCGCTTTGTCTAAGGTAAGCCCGGTTAGCTCAGTAAAGCGTTTACTGATTTGCTGCTGGTTTTCCAGTTGTTGCAACTGCTTCGCTATGGCCCGGCCTGTTGCTTTCACTTTTTGAATAACCTCCGTTCTCCATTGGTAAATGCCGTTAGCGCCCATGGATAATCCGCCGGTTTCATGGTCAGCAGTAATAATAAGTAAGGTATCGGGATGGGTATCGACATAGGCCCTGGCAACTTCAATCGCTTTTGCAAAATCGTGCATTTCAGCCATGGCACAGGCAATATCATTATCGTGGCCGCACCAGTCAATCTGACTGCCTTCCACCATTAATACGAAACCGTTGTCCGCACCAGATAATAATTGCAGCGCTTTGCCGGTCAGGGTCGCTAGTATGTTATCAACATCAGAATTCAATGCTGCTGGCAGGGCGTCTTCAGATAGTAAAGCGAGCGCGGGTAACCGGGTTATCTGGTCAAGCTGGGCATAATCGTCAGTATACTGGTAACCCAAGGCGCTAAAGCCTGCAATTAAGTTTCTATCTTCCCGCGCAAAATATTTACTGCCACCGCCAATAATTAAATCAGCAACGGGCATGCCGTCAATGCGGTAATCCAGATACATATCGGCAATATCATTCATATTACGCCGACTTTTACTGTGCGCCAGGAATGATGCAGGGGTGGCATGATTCACTTGCGAGCTGGCGACTATGCCATTGGTCTTACCCAGCCGTTTTGCTAATTGCATCATGGTACCAATGGGAATGTGTTGCCGGTTAACCGAGATAGCGCCGTTATAGCTTTTCACTCCTGTAGCCAGGGCCGTTGCGCCTGCGGCCGAATCGGTTACCAAAGTATCGTCATCTGGATAAGTACTGGCCATGCCAGTTAATAACGCATCAAATACCGTTGGGACCACATCTGCCTTTGCCGGATCATGCTGATAATAACGGTACGCTGCTACATAGGACGGCCCCATACCATCGCCAATCATATAAATGATGTTTTTGGGCGCGGCAATGGCATTTAATGGCAGTAGGCTCGCTAAGGCAACAAATAAAAAGGCTGAACGCATGGTATAAACCTTGATGGTGTTCGGTATGAAACACAGTGTACGTCAACCGTGCAGAGCGACCAAGTATCTTGCGACGGGCAAACATCATTTTACTTTAAGTTTATCAAATAGGTGTTTTGCTGGACAATTTTTGCCAGGGCAGGCTATCTTAGAACGAATGCGTTGAATTGTGGTCCTACGTATATGATGTATAGCAAGCTGAATAGTGGTAAAAGGAAGCTATGAAAAAAATAATAATAAACATAGTACTGACAGTAGTACTGATAGTGGCAGTTAGTCTGGCATGGCAAACACACGCATCTGAGGCTGATCCACGGCAAAAATTAAGCGAGCTGGCGCTGCATAGTGAGCGCAGCGCAGAGCATATCGCCCGCAACCAATACCGGCACCCCGCAGATACCCTGCATTTTTTTGGGATAAAGCCGCAGATGTCGGTGCTGGAAGTGTGGCCCGGTCGTGGCTGGTATACCGAAATTCTGGCGCCCTATTTAAAAGATCAGGGCCAGTTGACGATAGCGCAGTTCAGTGGTGATGACGGTACGCTAAAAGACGAGAGAGCAAAGTTCTGGGCACGCTTAAGCGCTGAACTTTCTGAGCGTATTGCTGCGCAGCAGCAGTATTTTGGAACGGTGCATCAGGTTGAGTTCGAACCTCCTTATTTTGAACCTGCTTTAGCGGCGGATCAGTTTGATATGGTGCTGTCATTTCGAAATGCCCATATCTGGGATGAAAGAGGGCACTTATCTGCAACCTTGCAAGCCTTGTATGATCTGATTGCACCCGGTGGCGTACTGGGGTTAGTTGAGCATCGTGCAGCCACCTTATCTGACACCACCAGTGTAGCTGTTGAGGGGTATCTGGACGACGCTTATGTGATTGCAGCAGCTGAGCAAGTTGGCTTTGAGCTGGTTGAGCGCAGCGAAATTAACGCGAATTTGCGGGACACAAAGGACCACCCGAAAGGCGTGTATACCTTGCCACCCACTCTGGCGCTGGGCAATTATAATCGGGAGCTGTATCAGGCAATTGGTGAAAGTGATCGGATGACCTTAAAGTTTATAAAACCAGCAAATGGAAGTTGATTAGCGCCAACGGTAGCAAGCTAATTGTGCAACACGGGCAATTGTGGGATGATTAGCGCTAGAGTAAATACTCAATATCAGGCTTATTAACCGGCAATAAAGCATCAGACGCTATTGCGGGCAGCCATTTTTATAACTATAAAATAATAACTTTAAAAGAAAGGAGTGGACGGTGGATAAAGTTTGGTTAAAGCGTTACCCGTCAGGTGTGCCCGCAGAAATTGATGCTGATCATTACCCTTCCCTGCTCGATATCTTCACTCAGAGCATTAGTCAGTTTGCCGATAAGACCGCCTTTATTAATATGGGTAAAAGCATCAGCTATCGTGAACTGGACAAGTTAAGCAAAGCCTTCGCGGCTTATTTACAAAAAGACCTTGGCCTGAAAAAAGGTGATGCGGTTGCCATTATGATGCCCAACTTATTGCAGTATCCGGTGGTATTAATGGGGGTGCTGCGCTCTGGTTGTACTGTGGTCAATGTTAACCCGCTTTATACGCCGCGTGAATTACAGCATCAGCTAACCGATTCAAAAGCAAAAGCGATTGTTATTGTTGAAAACTTTGCGCACACGTTGGCGGCAGTTGAAAAACAGGTTGGGCTCGACCACATTATTCTTACCAAAATGGGTGACATGCTGGGGTTGGTAAAAGGCAGTATCGTTAATCTGGTGGTAAAACATGTCAAAAAGCTGGTTCCGGCTTATTCATTAAGTAAAACCATTACTTTTAATGCGGTATTGGAAAAAGGCCAGCATCTGAAATATCAGAAACCGGAAATACCCGGCCAGGATATCGCTTTCCTGCAATACACCGGAGGTACCACCGGCGTATCAAAAGGTGCAATGTTATCGCATCGTAATATGGTGGCAAACCTGGAGCAATGTAGCGGCTTTCTCGACAGCTTTCTGGATAAGGGTAAAGAGCACGTGGTGACGGCATTGCCGCTTTATCATATTTTTGCCTTAACGGCGAATTTCTTCACCTTTTTCAAGTATGGCGGCACCAATTTACTTATCACCAACCCGCGTGACATGCCGGCGTTTGTTAAAGAGCTGTCTAAATTCCCGTTTACCGCTATTACCGGGGTTAACACCCTGTTTAACGGTTTGCTTAACACACCGGGGTTTGCCGACTTAGATTTTAGTGGTTTAAGGCTGGTGCTTGGCGGTGGTATGGCGGGGCAGCGCCCTGTCGCTGAACGTTGGAAAAAAGTGACGAAGACCCGTTTGCTGGAAGGTTACGGCCTAACCGAGTGCTGTCCGCTGGTAACGCTGAGCCCGTTCGATTTAGATGATTTTAATGGCAGTATTGGTTTGCCAGCGCCCTCAACCTTGATCCGGATTGTGGACGAAGAAGGCAACGATGTCGCTATGGGGGAACCGGGTGAAATGCTGGTGCAGGGCCCGCAAGTGATGGTTGGCTACTTAAACCGGCCGGAAGAAACCGCTAAAACCATTCAAAACGGCTGGTTGTACACTGGTGATATCGCCACCATGGATGATGAAGGCTTCTTCTATATCGTTGATCGCAAAAAAGACATGATTATTTTCTCTGGCTTCAACGTATTTCCGAATGAGATTGAGGAAGTTGTTGCCATGGACGAAAAAGTATTGGAAGTGGCCGCTGTTGGTGTAGCGAACGAAGCGTCTGGTGAAATTGTAAAGGTTGTTATCGTCAAGAAAGATCAATCGCTGACGGAGCAGGAAGTGATTGCTCACTGCAAACAACATTTAACGGGCTACAAAGTGCCAAAACTGGTAGAATTCCGGGACGAATTACCGAAAACCAATGTTGGTAAGATCCTGCGGCGTGAGCTGCGTGATTAATCCAAAACCGGCTGTTGCCGGTTTTGTTTTTTATGAGAAGTATTAATGAGTTACTTGATAACTGATAACCACACTCTGGCACAGTATTGTCAGAATGCTGCTGGCCAGAGTGCGCTGGCCGTTGATTCTGAGTTTATTCGACAGAGTACGTTGTATCCGAAACTGGGTTTAATTCAGCTATTTGACGGCAAGCAGCTGGCGCTGGTTGATCCGCTGACCATTACTGATTGGCAGCCTTTGGCCCAGCTGTTTGCAGATGAAACCATTGTTAAAACACTTCACTCATGTAATGAAGATCTGGAAGCGCTTGCAACCATTGGCATTACTCATATTCAGCCGCTCTTTGATACCCAACTGGCAGCAGAATTGCTGGGCCTTGGTAGTAGTATTGGCTATGCCAGGCTGGTTGAGCAGGCCACCGGTGAGTTACTGGACAAAAGTGAATCACGCACCGATTGGCTGGCCCGGCCTTTAGCCGAAAAGCAGTTGGAGTATGCAGCAAACGACGTGACCTATCTGCTGCCACTTTACCAGCATCTGCTGACCCAGTTTACGGATCCGGCATTGTTACCTTTATTATTGGCAGAAGGGCAGCAATTGCAACAGCGGCGGGCGAACCCGTTACCACCACGGCTAAAATATCTGGAAATTAAAAATGGCACCTTACTGCGCAGCCGCGACTTAGCTGTGCTGCGAGAGCTGGTAGCGTGGCGGCTGGAGTACGCTGCCAGTCGTGATCTGGCGCTGGGTCTGGTAATTAAAGACTTTCAAATGCTGGAGCTGGCGAAACGTAAACCAGGCTCGGTGGAGAGTTTATTAAATATTCCGGGAATGACAGGGCGAGACTTACGCCGTCATGCTAAAACCATAATCGAGTTAATAGAGCAAGCTAAACAGCTGCCACAGGAAGCATGTCCGCAACCGTTCTATCACGTCGAACATTTTCCGGGTGAGAAAGCGGTATTGGCTGAGCTTGGCAGCGCCATTAAAGAGCTTTCGGCTAACACCGGTATACCCGCCGCTTTTATATCGGTGCGCCGGCAATTGCATGAATACTTTAACTGGTGCTGGCGGGTAACCGCGCAGGAAAGAGCACTGTTGCCCGTGCCGGAATATTTGACCGGCTGGCGTCAGCAACTGTTGTTACCGCATTTGGCTGTACCTGCGCAAGTACAAAATTCAGTCAAAAATCTGGAATAAACGTTACCAGGATTAATTTAGATCATTAGAAAAATTAGATAAATTTATGTGATTTTCTGCAGTTAAAATATCTGATCCCGGTTAAATAGTTGTGTCGTAAATAAAACGCAATTAATAACTGAAGGGTAAGGATCATGAAAGGAATACTAAAATTTGCCGTCCCTGCTGTATTAACAGTGTCTCTCGCAGGCTGTTTTTTGGACAATGACTCAGATTTACCAACCCCTGTGCCACCACCACCGCCACCACCGGTAGTTGATGCAACATTGCAAGTTGTTCATGCGTCGGTAGATGCGCCAGATGTTAATGTACTTGCTGATGGCTCTGCTGTGATTGAAGGATTAAAGTTTGGTCAGGCATCTGACGTGCTTGCGTTGCCACCAGCTACTTACAGCGCGCAGGTTCAGGCTATTTTGCCTGGTGATATGACAGCAACTGTTATTGGCCCACTAGATCTAGCGCTTGAAGAAGCTGTTCGCTACACAGTTTTTGCTGTGGGCAAGGTCGCTGAAGAAACACTGGAGCCACTGGTCGTTACCGGCACAGTTGATGATGTTGCTGCAGGTAAAATCCGGCTGCAGGTGGTGCATGCCGCTTCTACTGCACCTGAAGTGGATATTCACGTTACGGCTCCCGATGCCGAGCTTGGCTCGCCATTAGCCACCTTAATGTATAAAGATTTCACCGATTTTGTCGAAGTAGATCCGGGCGAGTATCAGGTGCGTGTCGCGCTGCCTGGCACCGACACCGTGGTGTTTGACAGCGGTACTCTGGATTTATCTGCCGCAGGCACGGATTTGATTGTTGCCGCGGTAGATACCCGCTTCTCAGGCGAATCACCCATTTCTTTACTGGCAGTAGGTCAGGATGGCAGCGAGCTTGATATTCTTGATGTTGGCGCAACATCTTCGGTTCGTGTAGTGCACAACGTATCCGATGCACCAGCAGTAGATGTTATTGTTAACGATGCGATAACACTGGTTGATGCGTTATCTTTCCCTGATTTTACTGATTACGCTACCGTCGCACCCGACACCTACAATGTAAAAGTTGCTGCTGATGCCGATAACAGCGTGGGAGTTATAGATGCAGATTTAACGCTTGAAGCTGGTGCTTTTTACAGTGTGCTTGCAGTAGGTTCACTTGGTGAAGATAGCATTGAGCCACTGGTATTACCGGATATGCCGCGTCGCATTGCCACCGAAGCACAGGTTCGCATTGTGCATGGTTCAACGTTAGCCGGTAATGTCGATATTTATGTTACCGCTACGGAAGATATTTCTGCTACAGACCCTGCGTTTGCTGATGTACCTTTTAAATCAGAGACAGGTTATGTATCTCTTGCTGCCGGTGATTATGTGGTAACGGTAACACCTGCTGGTAGCAAAATGGCAGCAATTGGTCCGGTGGTGTTAACGCTTGAAGCAAACAGTATTTATACTGCTATTGCCCGTGATGGTGCAGGCTTAACGGCCGATGTCGGGTTAATACTAATGGATGACTTTGTAGTAGAGTAAGCGACATAAAACGTTGCCAGTTTACTGGTTCTGAATAGTTACTTGAAACGCCCGCCATTGCGGGCGTTTTTTTATCATCGCATAACCGGTTTTTAGGTTAATAGCGGTTAAATATTTTGCCAGAACGCAAACGATTTGCTACTTTGCTGCAGTAAAAATAACGATAACAGGAACGTTTGGGATGAAAGCTTTATTTGGCTGGCTGCTGCTGGCTGCATTTTTGGGTGCGATGCTGTGTGGTCAGGTTATTGCTAAAGAGTTACCAGTGGCCGCTTTTGCCAGTGCGCCGAGTGTTGATAAACTTCGGCTGTCACCCGATGGTACCAAGTTATCGATGATTCAAACCGTGGATACGGACGAGCAAGAACTGGTGTTAGTAAAACTGTATGATTTAGAAACCGGTGAACAACGATTTCTGGTAAAAGCAGACAGTAAAGATCTGACTATTTTCTCGGTCATCTGGGCCAACAACACGCAATTGCTGATGCGTGCAGCGTATGCGACTCATCGTTATGGTACGCCAGTCTCAGAGACCCGCTTGATGGTGATAGATATTGAAAGCGGCAGGAATAAAAGTATTGTCAGCGGCCAGTTACAGCGAAGGCTGGTGCGAACGCCACAGTTTCAATCCAATATCGTGGATTTAATGCCTGCCGATGAACATAAATTTTTGCTGGCATTAGATGGTTTTAATCATGAGTCAGGTGTCAGCGTTGTTAAGGTTAATTTAAATGGTGAACGTTACAGTATTATCGAACATGGTAGAAAAGGTATTTATGACTGGGTGGCAGATCGTCAGTACCGTCCGCGTATTGCCTTGTTCAGAGACGATACCCGCTATGAAATAAAAGAAAAACTGGCCGACAGTAATGATTTTCGCACGTTATGGCAATTTGAAATATTTTCTGGCGACGAAGTTTGGCCAATTGGCTTTGATAGCGAGCCGAATATTTTATATGTGTCGGCATATCACGATGGCCGGCTGGCCATTTTTCGCACAGATTTAGCTGAAGCGACACCAACGCTGCAGCTGGTTAAGTCCGATGCAAACTATGATGTGCCTGCCGATATTGATTATTCGTGGCAACAACAGAAAATTATTGCCATAGGCGGCGATTATGTCGATCCGGCCCATGAGTTATTTCAAAAATCATTAGATGCCGCGATACCCGATGCTGACAACCACATCGTTAGTACCAGCCATGATCAGAATCGTTATATTGTAGAATCCAGCAGCGCGACGATGGCGGGTAGCTATCTGCTTGGCGATCGTAAAGGTAAATCGCTGAATTTTTTAATTGATAAGTTTGCCAGCCTGAAGCCGGAATTAATGGTAGCCAAACAAAAAATAAGCTATCAGGCGCGGGATAATCTGACGATTGAGGGCTTTTTAACAACCCCACTGGGGTACGAGCAGGCCACTTCGGAAACTACCTTACCCACCATAATCTTTCCCCACGGCGGGCCTATTTCTTTTGATGATGAAGACTTTGATTACTGGACTCAGTTTTTTGCCAACCGGGGTTTTGCAGTATTGCAGATGAACTTTCGTGGCTCACACGGCTACGGCTTCGATTTTATGCAAATGGGCTTGCAGGGATGGGGCTTACAAATGCAAGATGATGTCGAGGACGGCACCCGTTGGCTAATTAAGCAGGGCATTGCAGACCCTAAGCGGATTTGTATCGTCGGCGCTAGTTATGGTGGCTATGCAGCGCTGATGGGGGCAGTAAAAACGCCAGAGCTGTACCAGTGTGTGGTGAGTTTTGCTGGGGTTACCGATGTCGAAGACCTGGTAAAATCTTATCGTAATTTTACAAATTATGAAGTTGTCAAAAAGCAGCTGGGTGACAATTTTGATTTGCTTGAAGAGCGCTCGCCGCTAACCCATGCTGAAAAAATTCAGGTGCCGGTATTACTGGTGCATGGTACTAAAGATCGCAGTGTGCCGGTAAAGCAAAGTAGTGCCATGTATCGCGCCCTGAAAAAACATGATAAAGACGTGCAGTATATCGAGCTGGAAGATGGCGATCATTATCTGAGCACCAACAGCCACCGGCTGCAAACGTTCCAGGCCATGGACATCTTTTTAAAGCAGCATTTAAAGGTAGCGGCGCCAACTCAGCTAACGACAGTAGTAGCCGAGTAATGGAACCATGCTAATAATCATTAATTTAGCAGTAAAACGCCCGCAGTAAGCGGGCGTTTTACTATGCCATTTTTACGATAACCCGGCCCTGTACCTTGCCCGCTAACAATGCTGTAGCAGATTCTATAACCTGATCTAATGAAATAACGTGGCTGATCGTGTCAAAGTCTTCCGGACTGAGTATGTCACTTAACTGCTGCCACGCTTGCACGCGATCCGCTAAGGGTCGCATCACACTATCAATACCATACAGGGTTACCCCGCGCAGAATAAAGGGGGCAACGGATGAAGGAAAATCCATGCCCTGCGCTAAACCACATGCCGCAACGGCACCGCCATAGCGGGTACTGGCGCAGGCATTAGCCAGGGTATGGCTACCGACACAATCAACAACAGCTGCCCAGCGCTCTTTTTGTAACGGTTTTCCCGGCTCACTGAACTGGGAGCGGGGTAAAATATCTACCGCGCCTAATTTTTTAAGGTAGGCGCTTTCATCTGGCCGCCCTGTAGCAGCAACGACCTGATAACCCATTTTGCTTAATAGTCGCACGGCATAACTGCCGACACCGCCATTAGCGCCGGTGACTAATACTTCGCCTTGCTCAGGTGTAATACCATGTTTTTGCAGCGCTAAGACACACAGCATAGCGGTGTATCCTGCCGTACCGACCGCCATGGCGTGTTCCGCAGTTATCGCTGACGGCAGGGGGATCAGCCAGTCGCTTTTCAGGCGGGCTTTTTCTGCCAGGCCGCCCCAGTGTCCTTCGCCAACGCCAAAGCCATTGAGCAGTACCTTATCGCCAACGCTGAAGCGCTTGGAGTCGGATTGCAGCACTTCACCCACAAGATCAATGCCCGGCACCATTGGGAAGCTACGCACCACCGGGGCCTTACCCGTTATCGCCAGGGCATCTTTATAATTGATGGTACTGGCAACGACCTTAACGGTAACATCGCCTGCAGGAAGTTGTTGCTCGTCCACGTCGCTTAATACTGAGTGATACCCTTGATCGTCTTTATTAATCAGAATAGCTTTGAACATATATTACTCCTTTGAACTGAGTTGCTTAGCTGTTTTGATAAAACTAACGTTGCAGCTGCTGCAGAAAAAACTGGCCAAACTGGCGAAGTGGAGTATCAGAGCTCAGTAAGCGGGCACGTGATACCGCCCCTTCCCAGCCTATCCAGAATACTTCGGCTAAATATTGACACTCGCTATCAGGACTCATTTCTCCCCGTGCTTGTGCCAAACGTAAACATGCGGCAACCTTGTTTTGCCAGCTAGCGTAAGTATTCATAATGGCCTGGCGAAAAGCCGTAGGTAACTTTGTTACCTCACCTTCTAAATTGCCAATAAGACAACCACGGTGGTAGTCGTATCTGGCCATACTTGTGCTGGCATCTGCCATAAAATTATTCAATCGTCGCAGCGGCGCGACGCTGTCATCCTGAAGACTTCGGTCTAACTTATTTTCAAAATACTGCCGATATTTCTTAAGCACCTGCAAACCAAAGTCTTCCTTGTTATCAAAGTGATGATAGAAAGAGCCTTTAGGGACCTGGACTGAGCGCAAAATGCTATCAAGACTGCTTTGATTAAAACCCGAGGTTGTTAACCACGTTAAACCTGCCCGAAGCAACACAGCTTTAGTGTCAGTGGGCGCGTCTGCGCATGTTTTTGGCCTGCCGCGGCTACGTTTTAGATTGTCCATTGATAGCCAATTACTCGTTTTATTTAAATTAGACTGCATGGTCTAAAATAGGCTATGTTGTATCGGTTTGCAAGTGGGATAACTAAATGACTGGGCGGTAAAACTAAAGGCTTATAACTAAAAGTGTATGCCAAAGCATGCAGACTAATTGAGCGAATAAATAAAAAAACCCGCGTTAAGCGGGCTTTTATCATTTTAAATCAATTTTTTAGCGTTTGTCATCCGGGAAGGTGACGTTGAGCTCGAGCACTGAGATCTGGTCGCCACGCTGTTCCAGCGAGACGGCAATCTGATCGGCCGGAATATCCACATACTTGCGGATAACTTCCAGAATATCGCGCTCTAATTGTGGTAGATAATCGGGGCCGTTTCGGCGCTTGCGCTCGTGGGCGACAATAATTTGCAACCGCTCTTTGGCGGTGCTGGCGGTGTTTTTCTTAGTTGAGCGAAAATAATCCAGTAATGACATCGGTTAACCTCCAAAAATCCTTTTCATAAAGCCTTTTTTCTCCACGTTCAGAAAACGGAACGGTACTTGTTCGCCCAATAAGCGCTTTATGGTATCCAGATAAGCCTGGCCGGCGTCGCTTTCTTTATCCAGAATTACCGGCTGGCCCGAGTTAGACGCATTAAGCACTGCTTGCGACTCAGGAATTACGCCAACCAGTTCAATCGCCAGAATTTCTTTAACATCTTCCACGCTGAGCATTTCGCCTTTTTCTACCCGCTCCGGGTTATAGCGGGTCAGCAGCAAATGCTCTTTAATGCCTTCCAGGCCTTGTTCAGCGCGCCGTGATTTGCTCGATAACATACCCAGAATGCGGTCTGAATCACGTACTGAAGACACTTCCGGGTTGGTAACCACTACCGCTTCGTCAGCGAAATACAACGCCATCATGGCGCCTGATTCAATACCCGCAGGCGAGTCACAGATAATAAAGTCGAAGTCTTTCGCCAGCTCGTTAAGGACTTTTTCGACACCGTCGCGGGTTAGCGCATCTTTATCACGGGTTTGCGAGGCCGGTAAAATAAACAGGTTATCGGTACGTTTATCTTTAATCAGGGTTTGTTTTAAGTTGGCTTCGCCGTTAATCACATTAACAAAGTCGTACACAACCCGGCGCTCGCAACCCATAATTAAATCCAGGTTTCTAAGGCCGATATCAAAATCGACAATAACCGTTTTATGACCGGCAAGTGCCAGGCCGGTACCAATTGCGGCGCTGGATGTGGTTTTGCCAACACCGCCTTTACCCGATGTAACCACAATAATTTTTGCCATAGTGACGATCCTTACACTAATTCAGAGATGACTAAGCTATCGTCCTGCATCTTAATGCAGGCTGATTTGCCCCAAAATTTTCCCTGCAAACTGTCGCTAAGCCAGTAGTTACCGGCGATAGAAACCAGTTCTGCCTGCAGGTTATAACAATAAATACGCTTGCTGGTGTCGCCGTTGGCGCCGGCAATTGCCTTGCCCCTGAGCGAGCCATAAATATGAATGTTGCCATCAGCAATGACTTCTGCCCCGGCACCAACCGCACCTTTAACAATTAAGTCGGTGCCTTTGGCATAAATTTGCTGGCCAGATCGTACGGTTTGCTCAACCACTTTGCTGTCCATAGTCGCTGCTACTGCAGCAACGCCTGCGCTGCTGGTTGCTGCACTGGTCGCGGGTGGCATGGCAGGAGCAGGCTCTCTGGCTTTTACGTTCGCCTTGGGCGCCTGTAACACAGCCAGACCAGCAGCATGCGCTGCGGCTTTCTGCTCAGGATTAGCGGCGGTAACACCAACCAGTACCAGTTTCAGCTCTGTAAACAGACTTTTTAATGAGACAAAATCAGGTATCTGGTTAATATCATTAAGGTTTAAGACGATAGGAGCCTGCAGAAAAAATGCAGGCGCTTGCGCCAGTTTGGCGCTTAATAAGGTTTGCAGCGTTGCTACGCTTAAATCAGCACAATGCAACACTGACATGGGAAATAAACTCCCTTTCAGCTCTAACGAATTATCAGACATAAAACTATCGGCGCACGCGTTATTTTTATCACTGCGATAAGCAGTATTATTTATGCACCTGACCTTAGAGCCAGTGCGCATTACCTGTGCTTCATGTTATAGTTTCGCCCTCTGTTAGGCAAGGTAGCGAAGACCTTTTATTGATGTTATGTGTTGTTTATAAAAGCCCACGTAAAGAGGGCACTTACCTGTATGTTGAACGTCGTGACGATTTTGGCCCGGTACCGGCTGCGCTAATGACCACCTTTGGCAAACCGCAGCTGGTGACGGTACTTAATTTGGCGAAGCGGGAACATTTAGCTCAGGTTGATATTCATAAGTTACGTTCCGCATTACATTCACAGGGGTTTTATCTGCAATTACCGCCCCCTCCCGAAAACCTGCTGGCACAACATAAAGCCAGTATCCAGACAGATAAAGGTTAATATGAAACTAAAATTAGCGCTAAAACACCTTGGCTTGCCTGCTCTTTTGGCAACGGGTTTGTTTACATCATATAGCAGCGTCGCTGCAGTTAGCCAAGCGGTTCAAGACACAAACGCAGCCGCTGCTGAGCAGGTGACTAAACCCAGCTTCGAAGATTACACCGCCGCTTTACGCCAGGAAGCAGAGCAGAAAGGCTACGATAACGCCTTGCTGAATCAAGTGTTCAGCTCGTTAACGTTTCACGAGCGGGTGGTAAAAGCCGATCAGAGCCAGCCGGAATCAGTGGAAACGCTCAGCACCTATTTACCCAAACGGGTAAGTACTATCCGCATCACCATGGCACGGGGTTTTTACCAGCAATACTTGCCAGAGCTGGAAAAAATTGGTGAGAAATATGGTGTGCAACCTCGCTTTATTATTGCTCTGTGGGGTTTGGAGAGCAGCTTCGGGCGTTTTATGGGCACTTATTCTATTCCTTCAGCGTTAGCAACCCTGGCTTACGATGGCCGGCGCGAAACGTTTTTCCGGCAGGAGTTTTTTAACGCGCTGGACATTCTGGCAGAGGGCCATATCAGTTTTGCCGATATGAAAGGCTCTTGGGCCGGTGCGATGGGGCAGAGTCAGTTTATGCCAAGCTCGTTTTTAGCCTATGCTCAGGATGGTGATGGTGACGGCAAAAAAGACATCTGGACCAATCAGCTTGATGTGTTTGCCTCCATTGCTAATTATTTAAAACAGCAGAACTGGGATAACAGTATTACCTGGGGCCGGGAAGTGGTTTTGCCTGAAGGTTTTGACACCGCTATGGCCATTCAGCCTGGTAGTCTGGCCCGTGCGGCCTGGTTAGGGCGCTGGAACGATTCGGCCCGCAGCCTGACCAAGTGGAACGAACTTGGGGTGCGTCGGCTAAATGGCACGGCGTTGCCCGCGCGCGACTTACAAGCGGCGTTAATTTTGCCAGACGGCAAAGATGGCCGGGCGTTTTTAGGTTACGACAACTACAAAAGCCTGATGCATTGGAACCGCTCTTATTATTTTGTTACCAGCGTCGGCTACCTGGCCGATCTGATTATTGCCGAGTAAGTCATGGCCTATTCTCATCAGCGCGTTGACGGCAGCAGCATCGCCTTGCCAGTAGGGAAGGTAGTATGCATTGGTCAGAATTATCAGGACCACATTGCTGAAATGCAAAGCAAAACCGCCAGCGAGGCGTTGTTTTTTATCAAGCCTAATACGGCATTGTGTCAGCTGGCGCCAGCTTTCGCGATACCGGTTGGCCGCGGTGCAGTGCACAATGAGCTGGAAATTGCCGTACTGATAAGCCAGCCGTTAACCCAGGCCTCGTCCGAGCACGTAGCGGCAGCGATCTGGGGTTACAGTCTGGCACTGGATTTAACCCTGCGTGAGGTGCAAGCCGGTCTGAAACAGCTGGGCCGGCCATGGGAATTAGCTAAAGGTTTTGATGGCGCCTGTCCGGTGGCTGGTTTTGTACCGGCCGCCGATGTTGCGCATCCACAACAACTGGATTTCAGTCTGACGGTAAACGGGGTAGAGCGGCAGCATGGCAACAGTGCCAATATGATACGAGGCATCAGCCAGCTTATCAGTGAAATGTCACAACATTTTACCCTGCTACCCGGCGATATGGTGCTTACCGGTACGCCCGCAGGTGTGGGGCCGCTGCAATCTGGCGATCAGCTGCAGTTGCAACTGGCCGACTTTTTTAACGTTAATACAAAGGTAAGTTAACGATGGCTTTAGCAGAGCGTTACTGGGAAACAAAAACCCTCGATGAAATGAGTAACGAGGAGTGGGAAGGGCTGTGCGATGGTTGTGCCAAATGCTGCCTGAATAAATTTATTGATGATGACGAAGAACAGGGCCCGACCAGTGTTATTAAGGCTGATGAGCAGGTGCACTATACCAATATTGCCTGCCGTTATCTGAACAGTCATAAATGCGAATGTACCGAGTATAGCCAGCGAACCGTGCTGGTGCCCGATTGTATTCAGTTAACTAAAGCCAATCTGAAAGACATTTTCTTTATGCCCACCAGTTGTGCTTATAGGCGCTTGCATGAAGGACGAGGCTTACCCAGCTGGCATCCGCTGCTTAATAACGGCAAAAAGAGCCTGATGCACAAAAAACAAATGTCGGTGCGCAACAAAGCCATTTGTGAAACCCATGTCGATCTGGATAATTTTGAAGACTATATCGTGCGCTGGCCACTAAACGATTTAGATTAAGCCGCAGGAAATTAACGATGTCTTTTTCTGAATTTAGCCAACAACTGCTGCGCCATTTTAATCCGGTTACGGTGCAACTGTTTATTACGGCTCTGGTACTGATTTTGTACTTTATTATCAGCTATCGGGTGATGCCGTTACTATCTCAGGTTATCGCCAACAGCCGGTTAAAGGCTGAGATGAATAAGCGCGCTGCGGTGGTATTTCACATTTTGCTGGTGCTGCTGCTGATCGTGGTGCTCAGCGTGATATGGGGTGTGGATATTCGTGGTTTGCTGGTGCTGGCGTCATCGATGATTGCCGTGATCGGGGTGGCATTATTTGCTGCCTGGAGTTTACTCAGTAATATCACTGCTTTTTTCATTTTGCTGGGCCAAAAAGCGTTCGCCAAAGGCATGGAAGTGCGGGTAATTGATGGCGGTAATCATCTTGAAGGCCGCATTATCGAAATTAATTTGTTTAGCACTGTGCTGCAAACCAAAGACAATGAACAGGTTATTTACCCCAATAACCTGCTGGTTTCAAGGCCGGTGGTGGTGTTTGCCAGAAAAAGCCGCGCTACAGTTAAAATTACGGTCGCAGAGAAAGCGCAGCGCTGGCGGCGCAAAACCTTCAGCACGCCAAAGTCAGACTGATTTTTCCGTGACAGCCGTTTTTGCTGCTGTTACATTTTGCTAAAACGGATACTAACAACAATAACACCGGGCACAGATGCGCTTAAAACATATTAAACTGGCGGGCTTCAAATCTTTTGTCGACCCAACCCAGGTGCCATTTCCAGAACAAATGACCGCAGTAGTTGGCCCTAACGGCTGTGGCAAATCCAATGTCATAGACGCAGTGCGCTGGGTGCTGGGCGAAAGCTCGGCTAAAAATTTGCGCGGCGATGCCATGACCGACGTTATCTTTAATGGCTCGGGCCAGCGCAAGCCGGGATCGCAGGCGTCGGTGGAATTAGTCTTTGAGAATACCCAGGGCCGGCTTAGTGGCAATATGGCCGATCGCAGCGAAATTTCAATTAAACGACTGGTCACCCGCGAAGCACAATCGACGTATTTCTTAAATGGTAGCAAGTGCCGCCGGCGCGATATTACCGATATTTTTCTGGGTACTGGTCTGGGGCCTCGCAGCTATGCCATTATTGAGCAGGGTATGATCTCGCGGCTTATCGAATCGAAACCGCAGGAGTTACGGGTTTTTATCGAAGAAGCCGCTGGCATTTCCAAATACAAAGAACGGCGGCGTGAAACCGAGAACCGGATTAAGCACACGCGTGAAAACCTCGACCGTCTGGCCGATGTGCGCGAAGAGCTGGCGAAAAATATTGATAAATTAAAACGACAGGCCAGCACCGCTCAGCGTTACAAAGAATTAAAGACGCAAGAGCGAAAACTGAAAGCAGAGCTGACGACCTTAAAATGGCTGCGCTTTAATAACCAGTTAGTGGCGTTAGAGCAGCAGTTAGCCAGCGAGGAAACTGAGCTGGAAAAATATCAGGCCGGTATGCAGGGCGAGCAGCGCATTCTGGTTGAGTTAAAAGAGCAAACCACTGATGCCCGGACAGACGTGGAGCAGCAACAAAGTCGCTTTTACCAGCTGGGCAACGCCATTAGCCGGCTGGAGCAGCAAATATTGCATCAGCGTCAGCAGCAGCAGATCCTTAGTAATCAGTTACAGCAAAAGCAGCAGGCGCTGGACGATAGCGAGCAGTTTATCGCCGGTGAGCAAGCGCAGTTAAACGAGCTAACCGAGCAACAGCAGCAATACGGCCCTGAACTGGCGCTTGGCGAAGCACAACTGGCCGAACTGGAGCTGCAGTTACAACTATCGCAAGCAACCCTGGCAGAGCATCAACAGCAATGGCAGCAGTGGCAGCAGCAATATTTTACGCTGCGTCAGCAACAGCAGCAGGCGCAGTTAGCCTGGCAGAGCGCCAGCACTCAGGCACAGCAGTATCAAAGCCAACTGACATTACGCCAGCAACAATTAGCCGAAGTGCAGCAACAACCACAAGCAAATGTTGAAGAGATTAGATCCCGGGTAAAGCAGTTGGCCGCACAGCGTGACGCGGCGCGCCGACAGGTTGAACAGGCATTGTTGAGCGCAGAGGAAACGGCAGCACAGACAACGGCAATTCAGCAGCAACTGGCTGCGCTGACTACCCGGCAGCAAATTTTAAGCCAGGAGCAGCAACGGTTAACCGCGCTTGAGCAGCGTCAGCAGCAAAGCCCGCAGGCGCTGCTTTCACAGTTAAAAGTTGCGCCAGGTTGGGCCGCAGCGGTTGCTGCTGCGCTGGGGGTGTTGCAACATGCCAGTGTTGGCACGGCAGAGGCGATATCGACAGATTTTAACTATGTCAGCCCGCTTAAGGTGCAAGCTGCACCAAATACCCTGGCCAGTGTGATCCATGCCGGCCATTATCCGGATTATTTTCAGAACATTATGCTGGCAGACAGTGTGGCAGCAGCCCAACAGCAACTTGCAGCGCTAGCCCCTGGACAGTCGGTTATTACTGCCGGGGGCCAGTGGCTGGGGCAGAACTGGGGCCATAGCTGCAGTAACGACAGTACCGACTCTGGTTTAATACGGCGTGAGCGATTGGCCGCAATTCATACCGAAATATTGGAACTGACCGCCGGTCAGGATCGGTCAGAGCAACAGTTAACCCTGTCACAGAGCGCTCAACGTGATGCCCGCAAGGTACTAACGGAGCAACAACAGCAATTAGCCGATATTGAAAGGCAGATGCAGCGCGCAGATACCGAGCACCAGCTGCAGGTTCAGGCCCGGCAACTGGCAGAGAAGCAGCAAGGACAGCTTGAAGCTGAATGTCAGCAGCTTAGGGCGAAACATCAGGCGTTAATGGCCGACCTGGCATTACTGGATGAACGCCAGCAACAGGCGCAGTTTATTCTGGATGAGCACGGCGAAGCAGAGCAGATCCTGCAACAGCAACAGCAACAGGCACAGCAGGCGTTGCAGCAAAGCCGCGAGCGTTATGAGCAGCAAAAAGAGCAATGTCGACAGTTACAAACGCAGCTGACCGTGGCCGAGCGACAACAGCAGGGCTTAGCACAGAATCTGCAGCGGGCCCAACTGCAACTGGCGCAGCTGCGTGAGCAAATTTATGGCCTGGAGCAACAGTTGAATGAAAACGACGAGCCGGAAATTTTGCTGCAGGAGCAATTGCAGGAGGCACTGTTAAACCGGCAGGACGCCGAGCAGGCGATGGTAGCAGCTACTGACCGACTGGCTGGCTTAGAGCAGCAAATGCGTGAGCTGGAGCAGGGGCAGCAAGGCATTATGCAACAGCTGAACCAGAAACGGCAGCATATTGAATCCTTACGCCTGGACGCTGAAGGATGTCGGATCCGCGCGAATAACATGTTGGAACTGCTGCGCGAACAACAGGTCAGTATTAAAGATGTGATGCCACAATTAGCCGCAGATGCCGAAGAAACGCTGTGGCAGCAACAACTGGATAAAACTGCAGAGGCAGTTAGCCGGTTGGGAGCAATTAATCTGGCGGCTATTGATGAATACGAGCAACAGAGTGAACGTAAGCGCTATCTCGACAGCCAGCATGACGACTTAACCGGTGCGCTGGATACGCTGGAAACGGCCATGCGTAAAATTGATAAAGAGACCCGGCAGAAGTTTAAAGACACCTTTGAGCAGGTAAACGAAGGCTTAAAAGGACTGTTTCCGAAAGTATTTGGCGGGGGCAGTGCCTATCTGGATCTTACCGAGGATGACTTACTGGAAACGGGTGTTACTATTATGGCCAGACCGCCTGGCAAAAAAAACAGTACAATTCATTTATTATCGGGTGGTGAAAAAGCGCTAACGGCCTTATCATTGGTGTTTTCTATATTCAGACTGAATCCAGCACCTTTTTGTATGCTGGATGAAGTAGATGCGCCGTTAGACGATGCGAACGTTGGCCGGTTTTGTAATCTGGTTCGTGAGATGTCGGAAACCGTGCAGTTTATTTATATTAGCCACAATAAAATTGCCATGGAAATGGCAGCACAGCTAATGGGCGTCACGATGCAAGAACCTGGGGTATCGCGGGTGGTGGCTGTGGATGTGGATGATGCTGTCAAGCTGGCAGTAGCCTGAGAACATAAAAAGGTACAACTATGGCTGATGAGTTGAGATTAGTATTAATTATTATCGGGGCGCTGGTACTGGGCGGCCTGTTTATTCATGGACTGTGGACGGTAAGAAAAAATAACCGTCAGACAAATCATCGTTATCATCCTGACGACGCGACGCCACCGGCTGCAGCAGAACAAAGTGAAGGCTTTGATGATTTAGGTGTAGGTCCGGTGCGGGTAATAAAATCGCGCAGCGGCGCGCCGACGGCTGCCGAAACGGCACGCACAGAGCCAAAAATTAACCCGGTGCCCACAAAGCCGGCTGCTCAGGACAAGCATAATAGTGATAGCCAGGGGGGTTCCCGGCAGCAGCCTGAGTTTGATTTTGACGGCGCAGGCGAGAAAACCGAGCCGGCGATTACTTTCAGCGCACTGGCTGACGATGAAAAACCACGCCGTTCGGTGCCTGATAATACGACCCGTCAGGTTGATGACCGCGTGGATACGGAGACCGCGTCTGAGCAAAAATCAGCCCATCAGCCTTCTGAAGTATTAATTTTGTATGTGTTACTGCCTGAAGGGCGTGACATTAAAGGCCCTGATTTACTGTCGGCGTTGTTACCTCTTGGCTTTAAATATGGCGACATGGATATTTTTCATCGTCATCTGGACAGTGCCGGTGGCGGTGATGTGTTATTCAGCCTGGCCAATATGTTTAACCCGGGCACCTTTGATTTAGAGCAAATAGATAAAATCAGCACCCGGGGCCTGAGCTTATTTATGACCCTGCCTGGACCCGGCGAGCCGCTGCAGAATTTTAATTTAATGCACAATGCAGCAAAAAAACTAGCCGAAGAGTTCGGTGGTCAGGTGCTGGATGGTCAGCGCAGTGTGTTAACGGTGCAGACGGTTCGTCATTATGTTGATAAAATACGTGAATTCCAGCGCCAGCAGCTTATTCATGGCTAACGCCAGAGATTAAATTAATACGGCAGGGCTTTCCCTGCCGTTTTTCATTCGGTAGTGAAAGAAAATGAGTGATTCCAAAAAAGCCAGAATGCGTGAACTGACTGACCAGTTACAGCAATACTCTCATGCGTATTACAACTTAAACCAGACCATTGTTCCTGATGCGGTATTTGACGAGTTGTTCGATGAGCTGGTTGCACTGGAAACGGCATTTCCTGACTTTGTTCAGCCGCATTCGCCGACCCAGCGGGTGGGCGCTACACCACTGGATAAATTCAGCCAGTATGAGCATGCTTTACCGATGTTGTCGCTTGAAAAAGCCAAGACGGACGACGAACTTGTTCAGTTTAACAAGCGTATATCGGATAGCCTGGACGTTGAAAATGACATTGTATTTTGTTGTGAGCCAAAGCTGGATGGCGTGGCACTGAGTTTACATTATCAGCATGGCGTTTTAGCAAGAGCGGTAACCAGAGGTGATGGTCTTACCGGTGAAGATGTGACCCATAATGCCCGGACGATTAAATCTATCCCATTAAAACTTTTGGGATCTGACCAGCCAGCCATGCTCGAGGTTCGGGGCGAAGCGTACATTCCCCTTAGCCAGTTTGCGCAAATGAACGATCGCTCAGGCAGCAGTGGTGAGAAGTTATTTGCTAATCCGCGCAACGCCGCTTCGGGCAGCTTAAGGCAGCTTGACGCTAAAGTTGCATCCTCCAGACCGCTCTCTTTTAGTGCCTATTCTGTTGGTGATGTCGATGACGAGCACGCAAAGCTTGATCAGCAAAGTCACTACGCCAGACTGTTACAACTGCAAGGTATGGGGTTGGCAGTCAGTCCGCTGCTGAAAAAGGTTACCGGCATAAATGCCGTTATTGACTATTGCCAGGATATTCTGCAGCAACGGGATACGCTTGGTTTTGAAATTGATGGTGTTGTTATCAAGGTGGATAGTTTGGCTCAGCAACAGGCACTGGGCTTTGTCGCCCGGGCGCCGCGCTGGGCTATTGCTTTTAAATTTCCGGCACAGGAGCAACTGACTACCTTGCTCGATGTTGAGTTTCAGGTGGGCCGCACCGGCGCCATTACCCCGGTAGCGCGCTTAGCCCCGGTGGTGGTAGGCGGGGTGACGGTCAGTAATGCTACTTTGCACAATCAGGACGAAATTAACCGGCTGGGGATTAAAATAGGTGACACGGTGACGGTGCGCCGGGCGGGTGATGTTATTCCACAGATTGTCGCGGTAATACTGGACCGCCGGCCAGCGCAGGCGCGCGATATTATTTTTCCGACCCGTTGCCCGGTGTGTCATTCCGCAGCAGAGCGGGTAAGTGGCGAGGCGGTAGTGCGCTGCAGTGGCGGCTTGTTTTGTCCGGCCCAGTTAAAAGAGTCAATTAAACATTTTGTCAGCCGTAAAGCCATGGATATTGATGGTCTGGGCGATAAGCTGGTCGAGCAACTGGTAGACCAGCAGCTGGTGAAAACCCCGGCTGATATCTACACCCTGGATATGCCTGCGCTGATTGGTCTGGAGCGGATGGCAGAGAAGTCGGCGTTAAAGCTGCTTAATGCGATTAAAGCGTCTGGAGAAACCAGTTTGCCTCGTTTTATTTATGCGCTGGGTATTCGTGAGGTGGGGGAAGCTACTGCGCTGAATCTGGCTCAACATTTTGGTAGTCTGCAAGCTATTATGGATGCCACAGCAGAGCAGCTGCTGGCGGTCAGTGATGTCGGTACTGTGGTCGCAGAGCACCTGCAAAGTTTTTTTGCTGAGCCGCATAACCAGCAGGTTATCGCCGACCTGCAGCGAGTCGGGATAACCTGGCCGGACATTAGTGTACAGCAGGCGTCAGCGCAACCGCTGGCCGGTTGCACCATTGTGCTAACCGGCACACTCAGTGCAATGGGACGGGATGATGCCAAAGCCCGCTTGCAGCAATTGGGTGCTAAGGTGTCAGGCTCCGTGTCAGCAAAAACCTATGCGGTGATTGCCGGTGACAATGCCGGGTCTAAATTGGTAAAGGCAAACGATCTGAATGTGCCGGTATGGACTGAGCAGCAGATGTTAGAACTTTTTAGCAGTAATGGAGTGGCCTAGGCATGGCGTTGTTGTATCAGTTGCTGACAGACTGGGGCTTATTTTTCCGACCTTATATACGTGATATTGCACTGGCGATGGTAGCCACCTGTCTGGTGGTATTTGGCGATGATATCAATCGTTTTATTCGCCGCCAGATCAGCAATTTGCACTTTATCTGGCGCACCAGTATTTTTATTCTGGTGTGCGCCTTTGGTTACGGTGCTATTACTATCTGGTTAACCCCGGTAGTTGCAGGCTGGCTGGTACGCCTAACCAACATAGAGTTGCCCTGGGTTTGCCTGGCAATTTTTATTGCTCTTGGCGTGTTCGCCCAGCGCAAGCGCCAGGTGTAACATGGCTGCGATAGCAATTATATGAGCGCTCAGCACTACTGGCCATTGCTGGACAATAACGGTTTACTGCAAATTCCCATGCGCTTTTATGGCCTGCTGCTACTGTTGCTGCGACCTTATATCAGCTGGGTGGCAGAGCTTAGCATGATGCGCTCTGAGCATAGTTTGCTGGGCCAATTTTACCCGCGCCAACATGACTTTTTAGTGGCCTGTCTTATCGCGCTGCCCTTATTGCTGTTGGTCGCGGCACTTAGTCAGCGTCGAGTGAAAGGTCACCGCTTCTGGTATTATTTATGGCGCCCGGGGCTGTGGTTTTTATGGCTGGTAACGCTGGCTGATTTTGCCCACAGTATCAGCGCGCTGGATGCCAACGTTATTCTTGATGCGCCCTGGCGATTAATTGCACCCTGCCTGTTGCTGGTGGCGATGCTATGGTTAGCATGCAGTAAAACCCTGCCGATGATTTTCAAAGAATGGCCTGAGCAGGTAAAGCCGGATAACGATACGACGGCGAGTAGCCGTTAATAAGCATGGTGCGTGACATGTTTTAGTTTTAGTTGCTGATACCGCTGTTGCTGTTCAGGTTTTAGGGTACTGTTTTCGATTAATAACTGGCATTGATCCAGCAAGCGTTGTTTAAGTGAGGGCGCGCACAATGAACGCGGGCTGGTTAACAGGGTTTGCCATAAATTCAGCGCGATACCGGCATTTTTTGGCATCACTTTGAACGCCAGGGTAAAGGCGTCGAAGGCCTCCTGCCAGTTGCCCTGTTTGTAAAGGGTGACCGCATTATTATTCAGCTCACGCGGGCCAAGGCGCATGGCCTGCCGTTCTTGCTGCTCCTGTTGTAAATAGCTGTTAAAAAGCGGGTCGGCCAGTTGCCGCTGGCAATGGTTGCTAATTTGGCGAAATAACTCAGCCGATGCCTGACTCAGTCCTACTTCGTGCAACGCTTTAGCCCGATCTAACGCGCCCTCCACTGAGGATATTTCTTGCAGCGGTTCCAGTGCGCTGAGCATGGCCTGAGCTTTGTCTTTGTGATCCTGTAAATACAATAATCTGGCTTGTAACACCTGTTGCTGGCTTTCCAGCGCAGCATGGCTGCCATTGGCATACTGACGCTGCACTGTGCTGAGCGACACGGCGGCCTGGCGGTTTAGCCGACTGCTGTGCTCTTCATCGTCCACACTCAGGGCGTAATCAATACTGGCGCGGGCCAGGGTTAAGTATAAATCGGGTTGCTCATACATGGAGTAGCGGGCATATTTCACCATATCGCGGGCAGCCCGGTACTGGTTTTCATAGTCGTGGTTGATGCGCGATAACTGCAATAATTTCTGTTGGCGAAACATATTACGCGGTGCCAGTTCTGCCGCTTCCAGCACGTGTTGTTGTGCTTGCTGATAATGCTGCTGTTTAAACTACAGTTCAGCTAATAAATCCAGCGCAAATAACCGGCTTTCTGAACGCTCCAGCAAGGTCTCCAGTTCAGTAAATGCTTGTTGCTCCTTGCCCTGGGCTAAATGACAACGCACTAACCCCATCCGGGCCCAGCTAAAGGGCTGAATATTGAGCATGGCACTGAAAAATTTCTCTGTTACTCTGTAATCGCCCTGGCGTAATAAGACATCGCCTTTTAAGCGTAACAATAGCGGGAATAACTTATGTTGGCGGGCGTCGGCCAGCTGTGCATCAATGGCTGCCAGTGCCCTCGGATCGTCTTTAGCATCGAGTGCCTGATAGACGTCACGCAACAGCTGTTTACGCCGCAATACCCGTTCAACTCGCAGCTGCAAATCTTTAATTACAAAAGGTTTAGCCATAAATTCATCAGGTTGCAGTTCAATAACGCTGTGTACCAGCGACGGATCGGTTTCAGCACTGATAAAAATTACCGCACAACTTAGATTTTGCAGGCCTTTAGCTTTAATTTCCTCATACAGCTGGAAACCATCTTTACCCTGTTGCTGATTGTGGGCACAAATAATTAAATCGAACTGATTGTCGCGGCACAGGTTTAATGCGACGTTGGCCCGTTCGGCCAGAAAAATATTCTGATAACCCAGTTGCTCTAACGCAAAGCGGAAAAAGCCCTGAGCTAAACTTTGGTCATCTATCACCAGAATACGTTCATCACGACGCGGCGCAGTGTTCATACAGTTAAGGGTTCCAGCCGGCAGTAAACCTGTTGGCTTACTATAGCAAGTTTTGGCTACGGCAACAGCAGATCAATGAAAGTGCACAAAAGCATTGGTATTTATGACTACCCTTGAACTTACAGCTCAGTGGTCCAATGTTAACTTACAGGGTTATAACTAAGCCTTAATAGAAACCCGGGCCCCATATAAGCTGCTAATGGTCATTGCCCGGCTTAAAGGAGGAATAATGAAAAAAGTACTGATATTTTTAACTAACCATGCCACGCTCGGTGACACAGATGAAGCAAACGGCACCTTTTCTCCTGAACTAACGCATGCTCTGGATGTATTGCTAAAGGCTGACGTTCATTACGATCTGGCTTCGATCAAAGGCGGTAAGGCACCACTTTATGGCACGGATATCGCCGACGATGAGGTAAACAGCCGGATCCTGGCTAATGAAGAGTTGCAGCACCGGCTTAACAATACGCTTGAGGCGGCAAAATTAAACATTGATGACTACGATGCTATTTTTTATCCGGGTGGCTTTGGCTTGCTGTCAGACCTGGCCAACAATGAAACAGTAGCAAAATTAAGCGCCAGACATTACGAGAGCGGCGGTGTGCTGGCGGCAGTATGCCATGGCCCGGCTGGGTTATTGCCCATTACCCTGAGTAACGGTGAAAAGTTACTGGCTAACACTGTTGTAACCGGCTTTACCCGTGAAGAAGAAGTGGACTATGAGACGATCGATAAAATCCCGTTTTTGCTGGAGGAGTCTTTAGCCCGGGCGGCAAAGCAGTATCGAAAAGGTCAGCCATGGGCTGAGTTGGTTATTGAAGATAACCGGGTTATTACCGGCCAAAACCCCGGAAGTGCCCATGGCGTCGCCGCAGCGTTGGTAAAGCGATTAAAATAGTTAGCAAATAACAGGGTTTTGCTGATAAAAACGTCCTTTTACAGGGCGTTTTTTTATAGGTTATTTAGATAGACTTACGCTAGAGTGTCATTATCGTTGAAAAATAATGAGGTGTAACTTATGCCATTAGCGTCAATTATGAGCAGAAAGGTGCAGGTCACTACCGAAGATGCCAGTCTGGCCAGCTTACGTGCGTTATTAGTTGATGCCAAATTTCAGCATGTACCGGTAGTAAACAGTCTGCAGCAGCCCATAGGTATCGTTTCGGTAAAAGATTATTTTAAAGCGGTAAGTGCGCTGATGAATACGGCCTCTGAGAGCACTATTGAGCTTTACCTGCAAAAGCGTAAGGTTGGCCAAATCATGTCGTCACCGGTCATTAGTGTGTCGCAAGATACCGGTATTTTACAGGCGGCCAGTATTCTGGTGGAACGCAATATCAGTTGTCTGCTGGTTATCGACGCCCAAAAACGGCTAATTGGCATAGTGTCATGGAAAGATATTATGCGTCGGATTGTCCTCGCCCAACAGAAAAAACAACAAGAATCAGCGCAAAAAAAATAATTTTTATTGGGGAGCGGTGCTTTTTTATGATATCAGATAAGGAAGTGGTGGATTGTACTGGGTTTGGGCTAGTGGCAACCGTGTCTTGGTAAAGAGGGGCGGTGCTTTTTTATGATATCAAATAAGGAATTGGTGGATTGTACTGGGTTTGGGCTAGTGGCAACCGTGTCTTGGTAAAGAGGGGGCGGTGCTTTTTTATGATATCAGATAAGGAAGTGGTGGATTGTACTGGGTTCGAACCAGTGACCCCCGCCTTGTAAGGGCGGTGCTCTCCCAGCTGAGCTAACAATCCACGGGAGATATACTTTTGTAATTTGGAACATCAAATTGGTGGATTGTACTGGGTTCGAACCAGTGACCCCCGCCTTGTAAGGGCGGTGCTCTCCCAGCTGAGCTAACAATCCACGCTGTTTGATGGCGCTCATTATAGGGAGCATGAATTTAGTGTCAACATTATTTTTTAAAAAGCGGGCCGATTGCTGCAAAAGTAAACATCCGGGTTTTTTGCGGTGAATTGGCAGGTTAATGCCGGCGCGTGGGTGGTGCATCCTTAGCCGAGCATTGTTACAATAGCGTCAACTCAGTTTTCGCCTATATTGGATTAATTATGTCGTTAGTTACCCGTTTTGCACCAAGCCCTACCGGTTATTTGCATGTTGGTGGCGCCCGTACCGCGTTATACAGTTGGTTATATGCCAAAAAGCGCGGCGGTACCTTTATTCTGCGAATTGAAGATACTGACTTAGAGCGGTCAAATCAGGCTTCAGTGGATGCCATTCTGGAGGGCATGCAATGGCTGGGGTTAGCACATGACGACGGCCCGTATTATCAAACCCAGCGTTTCGATTTATACAAAGAAGTGGTTGCGCAACTGCTGGCAGAAGGCAAAGCCTACAAGTGTTTTTGCACGGTAGAAGAAGTTGATGCAATGCGTGAAGCGCAAATGGCGGCAGGCGAAAAACCGAAATACAATGGCATGTGGCGCGACCGTACCGATCATCCGGCAGATAAACCTTTTGTGATACGTTTTAAAAACCCCCAGCAGGGTGTGGTAGTCATTGACGACATGATCAAGGGCCGGATTGAAATTGCGAACAGCGAACTGGACGATTTAATTATTGCCCGCAGCGATGGTACCCCAACCTATAACCTTACTGTGGTAGTGGATGACTGGAAAATGGGCATTACCCATGTTATCCGCGGTGATGATCATGTAAACAACACGCCGCGACAAATGAATATTTTGGCAGCCCTGGGCGCAGAGATCCCTAAGTATGCGCACGTGCCGATGATCCTGGGTGATGATGGAAAGCGCTTGTCAAAGCGCCATGGCGCGGTAGGTGTGATGCAGTATCGCGATAACGGCTTTTTACCTGAGGCGTTAATTAATTATTTGGTGCGGTTAGGCTGGTCTCATGGCGATCAGGAAATATTCAGTAAAGACGAGCTGATAGAGCTATTCGATTTAGCCGATTGTAACCGGGCGCCATCTGCGTTTAATACCGAAAAGTTGCTGTGGTTAAATCAGCACTATATGAAAACCTTGCCGCCGGCCAGAGTGGCGAGTGAACTGCAATGGCATTTAGCCCATCAGCAGCTTGACACCCGCACCGGCCCAGCCATTGAAGATGTGATAAGCGTTCAGGCGGAGCGGGTAAAAACCCTGGTCGAGCTGGTAGAAGTCAGCCGTTATTTTTATGAAGACTTTAGCGAGTTTGAAGAAAATGCCGCTAAAAAACATTTAAGACCGGTAGCGGCTGAACCTCTGGCGTTAGTGAAAGAGAAGCTGACCGCGTTAGGGGAATGGCAGTTAGACGCTATTCATCATGCTATTAACGCCGCAGCAGAGCAGCTGGGTGTTGGCATGGGTAAAGTAGGCATGCCGATGCGGGTGGCAGTAACCGGAGGTGGTAATTCGCCGGCACTGGACCAAACCTTGTTGCTTATTGGCAGGGAGCGTACGCTAGCCCGGATAACGATGGCGCTTGAGTTTATCAGTAAAAGGGCAGAGGCAAGCTAATAAAGTGCTAAACCAGTTTAGAGTGTTAATGCTGTTGCTGGTGTTGCTATCGGCAATGCTACCCGTGTTGGCCAATGATGATGCTGATAGCGACTCAGATGGTGATGGTGTTGCAATTGGCGATCTGCCCACTTTTGAGTTGCCGTTGGAGTTTCTCGGCACTATTGGGGGCGACATCGAGCTTGGATTGCTCATCAATACCGGCAATACCGAAGCGCACTCTATCCGGATAAACAGCGAGTTATCCCATGAAATGGAATACTTTCGGAACAAATATCAGCTGTACGGCCGGATCCAGCGCAGTAAAGTGTTTAATGCACTCACGGAAAAAAATGACGATGTCACGACTGCCAAGCGCTATGGCATTACCGGCCAGAGCAACTACAAGTTTTTAATTGGCCGTCAGTCTGTGTTTGGCCGTGGTGCCTATTTATACGATATGTTTGGTGCTTTTAGAGTACAAAGCTCACTGGCAATAGGTTATGCCAACCGGGTGTACGAAATGCAGGCCAATTATATCGATTTGGAAACAGGGCCGGGCTTTGCCCATCAGCGCAGCGCCAGCGGCAGAACCAACACCGGTCTAATCTGGTTTCTGGCGTTTAATATGGAGCAAAAGATCTACAAAGGGAGCAGCTTTAAACAAAGCTTCGAAGGCTCAGTGTCACTGGATGGTGCCAACTCGACCTTTCTCAGTCGTAGCAGCCTCACGTCGCAGTTGTTTGACAAATTATCGATGCGCTTTAGTTTTACCGCCCGGCACAACTCGCGCCCTGAAGGTAATTTAGAAACCATGGACACCGAAACCGCAGCCTCTCTGGTTTATACGTTTTAGCGATAAAAAAAGGCTGCCCGGAAAGCGGACAGCCTTTTTTACTAGTACTATCTAGTGCAGTACACGCGCCCTTAACGTACCCGGTATGGCCTTTAGCTCGTTTAATGTCAATTCATGATCTTCTGAATCGACATCAATGACCACGTAACCAATATCCTGTACTGTTTGTAAGTACTGGCCAGAAATATTGATGTTGTGCTTGGCAAAAGTCTCGTTAATTTTGGTCATCATCCCTGGCTGGTTTTTATGAATATGCAGCAGGCGTGAGCGACCTTTATGTTCAGGCAGAGAAACTTCCGGGAAATTCACCGCCGACAGGGTTGAGCCGTTATCGCTGTATTTAACCATCTTACCGGCCACTTCATAACCAATGTTTTCCTGCGCTTCCTGGGTAGAGCCGCCAATATGCGGCGTCAACAGCACATTATCAAAAGCGCGCAGCGGTGAAATAAACTCTTCGTCATTGCCTTTAGGCTCTGTCGGAAAGACATCGATGGCCGCACCCGCCAGCTTTTTGCTTTGCAAACTGGCGGTTAACGCGTCGATATCGACCACGGTACCGCGCGAAGCATTAATTAAAATAGCGCCTTGTTTCATTTGCGCCAGTTCAACCTGGCCAATCATATTTTTGGTTTGTGGGGTTTCCGGTACATGCAGGCTTATGACATCAGAGGTAGCCAGCAGGGTGGTTAAATCAACCTGATTGGCGTTGCCGAGTACCAGTTTGCTTTCAATATCATAAAATTGCACCCGCATGCCGATATGTTCGGCCATAATGCTCAGTTGTGTACCGATATGGCCATAACCAATAATACCCAGGGTTTTGCCACGGGCTTCATAGGAGTTATCAGCCGTTTTCAGCCATTCACCGCGGTGAGCCGCGGCATTACGCTGGGGAATGCCCCTGAGCAACATAATGATCTGGCCCAGCACTAATTCGGCGACCGAGCGGGTGTTGGAAAACGGCGCATTAAATACCGGGATCGCGCGCTTTAACGCGGCATCTAAATCAACCTGGTTGGTGCCGATACAAAAGCAGCCAATGGCCATTAACTTATTGGCGGCATCCAGTACCCGCTCAGTTAGCTGGGTACGGGAGCGAATACCAACAAAGTGTGCTTCGCTGATCCGCTCGATAAGCTGATCTTCCGGCAACGAGGTCTTAAGATATTCAATATTAGTGTAGCCCTGATCGGTAAAGGTTTTCACCGCACTCTGGTGCAACCCTTCCAATAGCAGTATTTTTATTTTGTCTTTAGCCAGCGAATATTTTTCCATTTCTTTCTCGATACTCTAATTTTTTAATAAAAGGGGCTGCAGGTTCGTGAGCGATGGCGATGCAACGGCGCAGTCGATGCATCGCCATTCGCTTACTTTAGTATGCTGGTGCCATTGCTGCTGCCTACCAGCACAATGTCAGCCGGGCGTCTGGCAAACAGGCCATTGGTAACAACGCCAACGATATTATTCAGCTGCTGCTCCAGCGCCAGCGCATCAGCTATCTGCAAGTCATGGGCATCAATAATCAGATTGCCATTGTCGGTAACCACGCCCTGGCGCAATACCGGTGTTGCGCCCAGTTTTTGCAATTCGCGGCTAACATAGCTGCTGGCCATTGGGATCACTTCAATGGGTAGCGGGAACTTACCCAGCACGTTAACCTGTTTAGTGCTGTCGACAATACAAACGAAGGTTTTTGCTACAGCTGCCACAATTTTTTCGCGGGTTAGGGCTGCACCGCCGCCTTTAATCATTTGTTTCTGATCGTTTATTTCATCAGCGCCGTCAATATAGACACTCAACTCACTGATCTCATTCAGATCCAGCACCTCAATACCGAGTTGCTTTAACTTAGCCGTAGATTGTTCAGAGCTTGACACTGCACCGCGCAAAGTATGTTTAATGGTGGCCAGGGCGTCGATAAAATGATTAACGGTAGAGCCGGTACCTACCCCGACAATACTGTCTTCGCTGACAAATTCCAGGGCTGCCCAGGCAGCATCGCGTTTCATTTCATCTTGGGTCATAACAGTCTCTTTTAAGTCAGGGTGTTTTCGCGTTTAGCCGTACAGATGGATATTATATCGAAAGCGGAGGCAGAAAAAGGGCAAATGCCGAAAAAGGTGCAAAACAGTTTAAGAGATGGTGAGATATTCATATCGCAGGCCACAATACCCGCTCTGGCTCGTCACAGCAACTACTCCGGGCTTCCTGCCCTTCGCGAGCCCGCTAAAGCGGTTCAAATTCGTTCCTGACGAATTTGTCGCCATGATGCCTGCGGCAGGGCTCAGACACTCTGTGACGACCAGATCGCGTTTCTGGCCTGCTTTTGATCTAAATGTCAGCGAAAATCAAAGTATTTAGCAGGCGTTATAAGCTGCTGCAGCGGAATATCCCAGCTAGCCGTTGGTAGGTTATCTACCTGCTGACAATTATGCGCCAGGCCAATAATCTGACAATAGCTGTCAGCGGGTAGTTGCGATAAGGTCCGGTCATAAAAACCGCCCCCCATGCCCAGCCGGTTGCCGCTGACATCAAACGCCACCAGCGGGGTGAAAATAATATCCAGCGCCGCAACGGGCATAATGTTAGCGCAATTAAGCTGTGGCTCGGGTATCCCAAACCTGTTGGGTTGCAGTTCGGTTGTCTTGCCGTAATGCAGAAATAACAGGTAGCCCGGGCAAAATGGGTGTAGTACCGGCAGGTAGACATCTTTACCCGCGTGCCACAATGCCTGAATAAGCGGTTCAGTATTAAGCTCGGCATCATTGGCCAGATAAAGCGCAAAATGCTGTTTCGACATTAAATCAGCGGTGTTGGTAACGCGTTCTGCCAGTTCAGTGGCGGCCTTAACATGAGTAGCTGTGGGTAATTGCTGGCGCAACTGACGGACGTGCTGACGAATAGCTGAACGGGATTGCGAAAGCGAAGCAGGGTGCTGCGGTTGTGACATCAGAATACCTTTGCAGTGGTTAACACCTTGGCTGTCGTTAAAGCACAGCTTAAAACAGAAGTATTAAGGGTTCTCCAGGTTGCCGTTTGTTACTTAAGCCCTTGAACCCATGGTTCAAGGCGGAAGACTCATGGTTACCGTAGGCTTCCCGGTACAAGCCGGGCCTGCACAAAAGTAACGCAGAAGAATTCCTGGATAAAACAATTATCGGCTCAGGGACGTCAATAACATTACAAACAACCCAGAGAACGCAACTAGTATAGCAGCTGTGCGGTGCGCTTATAAGGGGCAAACTGACAATTGCTATCAGCTTGCTCAGATATCCGGCAATAGGGTTTGCTGGCGCAGCCTACTGGCAGTTGGCCTGCAGCAGTGATAGGATATTAGCGGATAAACTTGTGAAGATTACCTTGTGAAGACTACGCTATGAGCAACCCCCTGATTCAAACTTATGACCGCTGGAGTAGTGAGCTGGAGCACGCTCATGTTATCGCCTCGGCAGCGGAGCTGCATGGCTTAATTGCTGGCATGTTGTGCGCTGGGGTAAAGGCTGACGCAAAAGCCTTGCTACCGGTGCTGTACGATTTTCTGAATGACGGTCAGGCGTTGCCATCAGCACTGGAAAAACAGGTGCAGCAATTAGTCGATGCCACCGCCGACAGCCTCAGCCAGAATGATTTCTCGTTTAATGTGTTATTGCCCAGTGACGACGATGCACTGTTTGAGCGATTAGAGGCATTGGTAGAATGGTCGCAGGCCTTTTTAGTGGGTTTTGCGGTGCAGCAAACCGATTTATCGCTGGTGTCAGAGGACGTGCGCGAAGCCCTGGATCAGCTGACAGAAGTGACCCGGGTTGATATTCATACCGTAACTGATGGCAGTAAAGATGCGAACGAAGAAGCTTATTACTTAGTACTGGAACATGTGCGGATCATGGTGCTGTGCTGCTTTAATGAAGTTGGTCTTAAATACAGCCCGCAGGCACCCCATGGCAAAACGTTGCATTAACTAGCGGTTATATGGTTAACCTGTCTTTTGAAGGATGGTAATGAACAATTCTGTATTTGTGCAGCGCCGGGCGCAGCTAATTGCGACGTTACAGCCAGATTCGGTGGTATTAATCAGTGCGGCCACGGAGCAAAGCCGCAGCCGGGATACCGGGTATCCATTTCGCCAGCACAGTGACTTCTGGTATTACAGCGGCTTTAATGAACCCGATGCGCTGCTAATTTTATCCAATCGTGCCAATTTACCTGCAGCACAGCTGCTGTGCCGTGAAAAGGATCCTGCGCAGGAAGTATGGCATGGACGCAGGCTTGGTCCTCAGGCTGCCAGCGAAGCCCTGCAATTGCAGGCCACAGCGCTTAGTGAACAAAGTACTATATTAAAGCAGTCGCTTGACGGAAGTAGCGCTGTCTACCTTAACCTGACCGAACAGACGGACTTGCTGGCGCAAATTACCGTGCAGATGCAAGACCTCAAGCAACGGGAAAAACGTGGTGAGCGCGCGCCTTTGCAGCTGATAGATTTAGCGCCGCTTAGCGGCGCACAGCGGCTGGTAAAAGATGATAGTGAAATAGCCATTATGCGCCAAGCCGGCGAGATAAGTGCCCAGGCACACATCCGGGCCATGCAGTATTGCCGCCCTGGCCGGTTTGAGTATCAACTCGAAGCAGAAATTCTGCATCATTTTGCCCTTAACGGTGCCCGCTATCCGGCCTATAACAGTATTGTCGGCAGCGGTAATAATGGCTGCATTTTGCATTACACCGAAAATAGCAGTCTGTTGGCAGCCGGCGATTTAGTATTAATTGATGCTGGCTGTGAATTATATGGCTATGCCGCTGATATCAGCCGCACCTTTCCGGTTAGCGGCAAATTCAGTGACGAGCAGGCGGCGCTGTATCAACTGGTGTTAGATGCCCAGTACGCCGCGTGCAATGCGGTAAAGCCAGGCAGCGATTTTGCTGCTGTTACCGCCGCTGCCGAGCATGTGTTAACCGAAGGGCTGCTGGGGCTGGGTATTTTACAGGGCGAACTTAGCCAGTTGATTGCTGATAAAGCCTGCAAGCAATATTTTATTCACGGTATTGGCCATTGGCTGGGGCTGGATGTGCACGATGTTGGCGCCTATAAAGTTAACAACGCGTCACAGAACGGCAGCGAGCAGCCCTTTGTGCCGGGCATGGTATTAACCATTGAGCCAGGGCTTTATATTCCGGCCGGTAGTCCTACTGAGCGCCGGTGGTGGGATTTAGCCGTGCGTATTGAAGATAACCTGCTGCTAACCGCCGATGGCCATGAAAATTTAACTACGGCAGTGCCCAAAGAAATTGATGCGATTGAGCAATTAATGGCGACGGGCAATGCCAGAGACTAATAGCAGCAATAGCGTATTTGATCTGGTGATTGCCGGTGGTGGCATGGCCGGCAGTTTACTGGCCTGGTGCCTGAGTCAGGCCTGGCCAGACTGGCGTATTGCCATTATTGAACGCCAGGCTAAAGCGCAGAATAGTATACCCGCCAGTTTTGACAGTCGTAGTATTGCCCTGGCAGCCGGTAGCATAACATTGCTGCAGCGCTGGGGGCTTTGGCCGGATCTGGCGGCTAATGCGTGTCCACTTGAGCATATTTGGGTGTCAGACCGTGGCCATTTTGGCAAAACCCGCTTATCGGCGACCGAGTATCAGCAAGCGGCGCTGGGCCAGGTACTGGAAGTAGAGCACCTGGGTAATTTACTGGATCAAAAGCTGGCGCAGCAAAGCAACATTACCTTTTTTCAGCCCGATGTTATCAGCTCGGTTAGCCCGACCCCGGACAGTCAGCAGATCCAACTTAACAGTGGTGCAGCGCTTAGCGCGAAATTATTAGTGATTGCCGAAGGCGGCTTATCGCAAACCCGACAGCTGGCGGGCTTTAGTGTTAGCAGTGATGATTACGAGCAAACCGCAATTATTGCCAACCTGGCCCTGGCGCAAAGCCATCAGCATACCGCGTTTGAACGCTTCACTGAGCATGGACCTATTGCGCTGTTGCCACTAACTGGCCAGCGCTATTCGCTGGTGTGGACAGTCGATCGCAATGCCGCAACTGATTTACTGGCACTGGATGACGCTGCTTTTACCGCGGCTATTCAACAGGCCTTTGGCTACCGGGCCGGCATATTTAAAAGCACCGGCGCCAGAGCGCAGTACCCGCTGACCTTGCGTCGGCCCGATGACATTGTGCGCCATCGCAGTGCGCTGCTTGGCAACAGTTTACATAATTTACACCCGATAGCAGGCCAGGGGTTTAATCTGGCGATTCGCGATATTCAGGCGTTAATGCTGGCACTGGCAGATAGCAGCGATGCAGGCGCGGATCCGGCAGCCGCTGATCCCGGTGCTTACCGGGTGCTGCGCCAATACCAGCAGCTACGCGAGCAGGACATTAAACGGGTAGTCTGGTTTACCGATGCACTCGTCCGGGGCTTTTCTAATAACTCACGGCTGGTGGCGCTGGCGCGTAATGCCGGTCTGGCAGCCATGCTGCTGTGTGATCCGTTAAAACGGCCGCTTGCAATGCAGGCCATGGGCCAGGGGCAATCTTATGCAAAATACTGATATCCCCATCGTCGGTGGCGGCAGCGCCGGCCTTACCCTGGCGTTATTGCTGGCCCGCCAGCAGCTGCGGGTGGTGCTGGTAGAAAAAGGCCCTGTGCCAGCCGATGCTGCGCCTGGCACCAGCGCCACTGGCGCGCAACCTGAATATCAGCGGGTCAGTGCGCTTAATATGGCGTCGCGTGCGCTGTTCACTGAGCTTGGCGTCTGGCCCGGGTTGTTAAGTGGCGCGGCCGCCTACACTGACATGCAGGTATGGGAAGCTGACAGCTTTGCAAAAATTAGTTTTGCCGCAGCGCAGCAGCAAGTTGAGGCGCTGGGTTATATTTGTGACAACGAGCAGATCCGATCCTTGTTGTATCAGCAATTGCAACAACACAGTAATGTGCAGTGCTATTTTGAAGTCGGCATTAGCCAGTTAAAGCAGGGCGAGCGTGACGTGATGCTGCAACTTGATAACAACGAGCTTATTTTAAGCCAGTTATTAGTTGGCGCTGACGGCGTTAACTCTTTCGTGCGCCAACATATGCAACTGCCTTTAACCCATTGGGATTATCAGCACACCGCTATTGTCGCCAAAATCCGTTGTGCTGAGGCCCATCAGCTGACCGCCCGGCAGGTGTTTTTAGCCACTGGCCCGCTGGCGCTGTTGCCGCTGCCTGAACCGGACATGTGTTCAATTGTCTGGAGCGCAGAAACAGACGAGGCCAGACGCTTAATGGCGCTGGATAATACAGCCTTTAATCAGGCATTGTGCGCCGCCAGTCATTCAGTGCTGGGGCCGCTAACATTACAAAGCGAGCGCCAGGCCTTTGGTTTAACCATGCGTTATGCAGCAGCTGGCAGCGCGGCCGGGTGGTATTAGTAGCCGATGCCGCGCACAGTATTCATCCGTTAGCAGGCCAGGGCATGAATTTGGGCCTGATGGATGTCGCTGCGCTGGCACAGCTGATTGGCGAGCAGCAAGCGGCGGGAGAGGATCTTGCCGCCACAACCATGTTGCGCCGGTTTGAACGCTGGCGTAAAGCGGAAGCACAAAGCATGATCATCACCATGGAAGCGTTTAAGCGCGGCTTTACGGCCAAAGCGCCATTAGCAAAACTGATACGTGGCCTGGGGCTGGTGGCAGTAGATCGGCTGCCGCTGCTAAAACAGCAATTAATGGCGCATGCGCTTGGCCTGAAAGGCGATTTACCACAGCTGGCCCAACAGCCAGTTGCTGGTGCTGACGTTTAGAAAATTTAAAACTGAAACAGTTTAAACATTCATTACTTTTCAAAATTATTTGTATTTTTATGGAGTGAAATTAGCTTGATTTGAGTAGTGATTATTAGCATGCTTCGACTTCTTATCTTTACATTTTGTTTTATTATATTTTTTGCCAACTCGATCATTCTAAAAAAATCAGCAGGTTTTTCGCATTACCATAGCGTCAGTATTTTTTACAGTCTTGTCAGGTGTTGAGAGTGTCACTTGCTAAAGCTGTTGAATTTAAATGATAAATTATAATGGTTTGAAAATTGCTTTGCGGCCTCGATTTATAATAATCATAAACTAAATAAGGTTAATCTGTATGGCTGTAAAGTTTTTAATATCATTGGGTACTGCTTTAGTTCTATTTATGTCAAACACATTGCATGCAAGTGTTATAAATGGAGGTGAGTTACTCGATGGATCAGGAGCAAACTTTTTGGAAGAACGTTTAGGTCTTGGGAGTTTGGACTTTACAAATATTTCAAATCTTTCAAGGGGGGCTTCTACTTCTGTATGGCATGCTGACGTATTTGGTTATACCAATGTTATTTCTATTTACGATGTTATTTTCCAAGGGAACAATTATCTGATTGGAGGTTTCTCTTCAATTGGCCACGACGGTAACAGTTATTCATATAATCAGACCACGACTGCCAATAATTTTATTTTTAATATTTCACTTGGCTTTATCCATAATACTCAAGCTATGGTATGGAGTGGTCAGTACGACCAATATGATTCTAATGTTTATTTTGCAACTTTTGGCGGAGGTCACGATCTTTTTGGTGGTAGTTACGTGTTGGGTAATGCAGGCTATATTAATGCCAGTAATTCATATAATAACGGCTATAGTTACGGAGGAAGTCAACACCTTCTGGGATCAGGAGTATCTGGCTTTCAAAATATAATTATTAATGGGTTAGAATCTTACACTTTTGCACCGTCGTCAATTTCAGCGGTGAATATTCCCGTGCCCTCAACTTTGGCAATTCTGGGACTTGGTCTACTTGGTGCGGGCTTTTCGAGAAAAAAGATAACTAAATAAAAGTCTCTTTGAGCTTAAAATTGCCCCGGCTTTTGCCGGGGTTTTTATGTCTGAGTTAGCAGGCGTTAAAACTATCACTCCACTCTGGAATTAAATTTTCGCAGCAGCTGAAAATATTTGTTAGGCAGTTGTGCGTTTTGCATGAGACTGCGGTTTTGCCTTAGTTTAACTTGTAACAGTATCTGCCGCATTACAAAAAGTAATCCAAATTGGGCTGTTTGCTGCGGGGCGTATGCGGTATAATCGACCGGTATTTTTTAGTCTCAAGCTTAGTATTTTTATGTAATAGCCTGAAAAATAAGGCTTATTGCTATTGTTAGTTTTACCGCTTGTGGCCCTCACAATAAGTAGGAAAAAAATAATGGCTCAAAAAACTGCGTTACATGCCAGTCACCTTGCTGCTGGTGCCAAAATGGTCGATTTTTTTGGCTGGGATATGCCAATTAATTACGGCTCACAAATTGAAGAGCACCATAGCGTTCGTCGCGATGCCGGTATGTTTGACGTATCACACATGACCATTGTTGACCTGACTGGTAGCCGCACCCGCGAGTTCCTGCGCTATTTACTGGCCAATGACGTTGCCAAACTGACCGTACCCGGTAAAGCGCTGTATACCGGTATGCTGAATGAGCAGGGCGGGGTCATCGACGATTTAATCGTGTATTTTATCGAAGACGCGTTTTTCCGTTTAGTGGTTAACTCGGCCACCCGTGAAAAAGATCTGGCGCATATTAATGCTAAAGCCAAAGCGTTTGAGGTAACGGTAACCGAGCGTCCGGAATTTGCCATGATTGCCGTGCAGGGCCCGAACGCAAAAGCCAAAGTGGCGACCTTATTACCCCCAGAGCAGCAAGCCGCTGTTACGGGCATGAAGCCGTTTTTTGGCAAGCAAGCCGGTGAGTTATTTATTGCTACCACCGGTTATACCGGTGAAGACGGCTATGAAATTGCTATGCCAGAGGAGCAGGCCGCTGAGTTCTGGCAAAAGCTGCTGGACGCTGGTGTTGCTCCGGCAGGTTTGGGCGCACGTGATACGCTGCGTCTGGAAGCCGGCATGAATTTATATGGCCAGGATATGGATGAAACCGTATCACCGCTGGCAGCGAATATGGGCTGGACCATTGCCTGGGCACCGGAAGAACGCGATTTTATTGGCCGCGCGGCGCTTACTGCACAAAAAGCTGCAGGTACCGACAAACTGGTTGGCCTGGTAATGGAGCAAAAAGGTGTACTGCGCCATGGCCAGCGGGTTGTGGTTGAAGGCGGCGAAGGGGTTATTACCTCGGGCACCTTTTCCCCAACCTTAGGTTACAGTATTGCCATGGCCCGCGTTCCAGCCAACACGGCAGATAATGCTGAAGTGGATATTCGCGGCAAACTGGTTAGTGTTAAAGTGGTTAAGCCGGCTTTTGTGCGCATGGGTAAAAAAGTCATCTAAAATAACAAACGTGGCAACCCAGGTTGATCATTAAAATATACGTGTTAAGACAGCTAAGGAATTTACAATGAGCTCTATCCCTACAGAATTAAAATACGCAAGCAGCCACGAATGGGTGCGCAACGACGGTGATGGCATTTACACCGTAGGCATTACCGAGCACGCGCAGGAGCTGCTGGGTGACATGGTATTTGTTGAGCTGCCAGAAGTGGGTGACAGCGTAACCCAGGGCGATGACTGTGCGGTAGCCGAGTCTGTAAAAGCGGCTTCTGACATTTACGCGCCATTATCCGGCGAAGTGGTTGAAATTAACGACGCGCTGGCCGACTCACCAGAGCAGGTTAACGCCAGCCCGTATAACGACGGCTGGATGTTTAAAATTAAAGTAAGCGATGAAAGCGAACTGGACGCCTTATTAGACGCGGCCGGCTACAAAAGCAGCATCGACGAAGCTTAATAAACAGATCGCTATAGCATAAAGCCCCGTACTTACCGGGGCTTTATCTTACTAACAGCTGTTCTGAACGCTGTAACAATATTAGGACATTCAAAGCATGACCCATACCGCTGTGAAAACCCTGTCGCAACTTGCGAACCACGACGAATTTATTCAGCGCCACATTGGCCCGGACGAGGCGGAAACCGCTGCGATGCTGGCCGAGCTTGGCGTTGACAGCATGGAAACGCTGATTGCCCAAACCGTGCCTGCCAGTATCCGCTTACCCAAGCCACTGGCTACCGGCAGCAGCCGCACTGAAAATGATGCACTAACCCATTTAAAGGCGGTGGCAGCGAAGAACAAAATGTATAAGTCATACATTGGTATGGGTTATCACCCCACGTTAACCCCGAATGTTATTTTGCGTAATGTGCTGGAAAACCCGGGTTGGTACACGGCTTACACGCCATACCAGCCAGAAATTGCCCAGGGCCGGTTAGAAGCGCTGTTAAACTTCCAGCAAATGTCGCTGGATTTAACCGGTATGGAGCTGGCCAGTGCCTCATTGCTGGATGAAGCCCCCGCCGCTGCTGAAGCCATGGCACTGGCCAAGCGGGTAAGCAAAAGTAAAGCGAACCTGTATTTTATTAGTGACGACGTGCACCCGCAAACTATCGACGTGGTAAAAACCCGTGCTGAAATGTTCGGCTTTGATATTGTGGTGGGTAAAGCCAGCGATGCGGCAAACCATGATGTGTTCGGTGCGTTAATTCAGTACCCAGCCACTAACGGCGATATCCGTAACGACAGCGCTTTAATTGCAGCGTTGCAGGCGAAAAAAGCGGTCGTCGCGGTAGCGTCAGATCCGATGGCATTAATGCTGTTAAAATCGCCAGGCGAGCTGGGTGCCGATGTGGTGCTGGGCTCGATGCAGCGCTTCGGAGTACCAATGGCCTACGGCGGCCCGCATGCCGCATTCTTTGCCACCCGCGATGCTTACAAGCGTTCTATGCCGGGCCGGATCATCGGCGTGTCGAAAGACCGTCGTGGCAACCAGGCGCTACGCATGGCCATGCAAACCCGCGAGCAGCATATCCGCCGTGAAAAAGCGAACTCGAACATTTGTACTGCCCAGGTATTACTGGCCAATATCGCTTCTTTTTATGCGGTATACCATGGCCCACAAGGCTTAAAAGATATTGCAGAGCGTATTCACCGCAGTGCCGATATTTTTGCTGCCGGCATCAAAGCCAAAGGCGTTGAGTTAGTAAACAGCCACTGGTTCGACACCATTACCTTTAAAGTTACCGACCGTGCTGGCGTGATAAAACGCGCGTTAGACGCTGGTGTTAACCTGCGTACCGACGTGACTGACAGCTTAGCGGTTAGTTTCAGCGAAGCGACGCAGGCTGCCGATATTGCACAATTATTTGATATCGTGCTGGGTGCGGATCACGGGCTGGATGTTGATAAACTTGATAGCGATATCGTTAGCAATGGCTCGGCATCTATTCCGGCTGAATTAGCGCGGACTAACCCGCTGTTAAGCCATCCGGTATTTAACCAGTATCACAGTGAAACTGAGATGCTGCGTTATATTAAAAAGCTGGAAAACAAAGATTTAGCCCTGAACCATTCGATGATTTCGCTGGGTTCTTGCACCATGAAGTTAAACGCCACGGCCGAAATGATCCCGATCACCTGGCCGGAGTTTGGTTCATTGCACCCATTCGTACCGCGCGATCAGGTCGATGGCTACTATGAAATGATCACTGAGCTTGGCGACTGGCTGGTAAACATCACCGGTTATGACAATATCTCTATGCAGCCAAACTCAGGTGCGCAGGGCGAATACGCCGGCATGATCGCCATTCGCAAATACCATGAAAGCCGCGGTGAAGGGCATCGTAATATTTGTTTAATTCCGGTATCGGCGCACGGCACTAACCCGGCAACGGCAGCAATGACCAGCTACGATGTGGTACTGGTTGACTGCGACAAGTCGGGCAATATTGACATGGCCGATTTAAAAGCCAAAGCCGCTGAAGTCGGCGATCGCTTAGCGGCCATTATGGTCACTTACCCGTCTACCCATGGTGTGTTTGAAGAGACTATTCAGGAGCTGTGCGACATCGTTCACTCATACGGTGGACAGGTGTATATGGACGGCGCCAATATGAACGCCCAGGTGGGCTTAACCTCACCAGGCTTTATTGGTTCTGACGTATCGCACTTAAACCTGCACAAAACTTTCTGTATTCCACACGGTGGTGGCGGCCCGGGCATGGGTCCTATTGGCGTGAAAAGTCATTTAGCGCCGTTTTTACCTAACCACCCGTTGATAAAAATCGACGGTACCGGCGATAGCAATGGTGCAGTAGCGGCCGCGCCATTTGGCAGCGCCGGCATATTACCCATCAGCTGGATGTATATTGCTATGATGGGCGCCGAAGGCTTAAAACAAGCCACCGAGTTTGCCATTTTAAATGCCAACTATATGGCTAATAAACTGAACCCGCACTTCCCGGTATTGTACCGGGGTAGCAATGGCCGGGTAGCGCACGAATGTATTATCGACATTCGCCCGTTAAAAGAAGCCAGCGGTATTACGGAGATGGATATTGCCAAGCGCTTAATGGATTACGGCTACCATTCGCCGACCATGAGCTTCCCGGTCGCCGGCACCTTGATGATTGAACCAACCGAATCAGAAAGCAAAGCCGAGCTGGATAAGTTTATCGAAGCGATGACCAGTATCCGCAGCGAAATTGCCAAGGTAGAAGCAGGCGAGTGGACAGTGGATAACAACCCACTGGCCTACGCCCCTCACACCATGGCTGACATTCTCGACCCGGCATGGGATCGCGCCTACGAGCGCACCTACGGTGCCTTCCCGGTAGCCTTTGTCGCCGAGAACAAGTTCTGGCCAACCGTTACCCGCATTGATGACGTATATGGCGATCGGAATTTAATGTGTTCATGTCCAAGCCCTGAGGCGTATCGGTAAGCAAGTAGCATAAAAATATTGGCTTTAAGCTGATACTCAAAACTAAAACCCCGGCCAGTGTGCCGGGTTTTTTATCGCTTAAATTGGCAATTGCAGTGCGTATTCTTTAAGGCTAAGCTGTTCTAACGTTTCAAATAAGCATACATTGGCTGATGTGGTTGCCCGTGAAGAGCCCGTTATGAAAAAGCTAACTATCAGAATGCCGGACGATAAAGCCAGCAGGCTTAAAGCCCTGGCGCAAAGCCGCAATATCAGTGTTAACAAGCTTATTGAGGAACTCTCTACTATTGCACTGACAGAATATGACGCGCAGGTCAGATTTGAAGTACGTGCAGCGCGGGCTAACGCAACTCACGGACTTGCATTGCTTGATGAATTAGAAAAATTGGAGCTGGCTGACTAAGTAGTTTCCGGCTTTGCAGTAACAATCAAACCCCGGCCAGCGTGCCGGGTTTTTTTATGGTTAATTGTTAAATATGTAAAATAAAGGTTTTAATTTTGGCTGTGTTAAGGCAGTATTTCTTATCAAGTTTGTCTGTCAGGGCGTAAGTATGCAAATCCGATTAGTTGTTCTTAGTGTGTCACTGCTTGGTGCGCTTATTAGCTGTACAGCCTTTGGTACCGGTCAGGGCAATGCCAAAGACAATGCCAGAGTGCCGCTGGATCGTTTGCAAGCTTTAAGCAACGGCCAGCCGGTTACGCCATTACCGCCGTCATTTTCAGCGCAAGCGACCAAGGGTATTGCTAATGATCAATTGGCGATGTATCTGGCTGGGGTTATCGACAGTGGCGAAGGCCAAAGCTGGTGTGTCGCCGCATCGGGCTTACCGCCACATGAAGTTAACCAACAACTGTTGGCAGAACTGCAACGTGATTTGCAGCAGCAGAAAGTCGCTGCCAATGCTAACTCCGCAGTGCAGCTGGCCAGCAAATTAAAAGTTTTATTTCCGTGTAAATAACATTGAGTAGGGAAACACCATGTCAGTTATTAAATATCAGGCTGTTGCCGATGCATACGAAAAATACAACGCTTTTGAAACTACCGAACTTTATCAGTTACTGGGCTGGGACGATCTGATCGGCAAGCCTGAATGGGCAAATACCTGCGCAGTGAGAATGAGCCTGGCCTTGCTGGAGGCCGGTAAAACCGTTGCTGGCCGGGTACAGATTAAAAAGGGCGATCTTAAAGGCAAGTGGATTGAGCCAGGGCAGAACCGCTTATCAGACTGGTTAGTTCGCCAGCTTGGCGAACCTGAAGTATTCCCATTTAACAGCAGCAGCGCCGCTGGCCCGCAGTCGCTGTACGGCAAAAAAGGCATAGTGTCGTTTATGCGTATTCCAAGCTATGCAGGCGGCCATATCGACTTGTTGCACCCCTCAAACGATTACCTAACCTGCAGCCGCAGTTGTTACTTTACCGCAGATGAAGTACGTTTCTGGCAGCTTAACTAGGGTTTGCTTATCTTTCGTGAGAAATTAACCTGGAATATCAACAATATCATTCCCTTTGCCCCCCGATTTAAAGGGGGCAGATTTTAATCTTGATCTGACCCTGAGGTATCCCCACAAAATTATTAGCTAAAACAAAAAGATTAATTCGTAAGGAACATTCATGGCGTTCGGTGATCAGATCAATCGCCAAACATCACC
>MDTG01067624.1_pt1 | contig 125992 bp, 113 predicted proteins | sample 811421 | NCBI WGS metagenome assembly MDTG01 (sample SAMN05326645, study PRJNA326480) | marine metagenome | isolation source: seawater | place: Pacific Ocean: South East | collected 2011
ATGTCGACCATGTGCCCCCGGGCTGGGAGGCCGGGGACCCGGTTCTCGTCTTCGTGCATGGCGCGAGTGCGAACCTGCGCGATCCGGTCGCCGCGTTCCGGCCTGCGCTGTCGCCGCGCTACCGGCTGATCTTCGTCGACCGGCCGGGGCACGGCTATTCGCAGCGCGGCGAGGGCGCGGCGCACAGCCCCGCCCGTCAGGCCGCGCTGATCGCCGGGCTGGTCACGCATCTGGAGGTCGGGACGGCGGTTGCCGTCGGCCACTCCTGGGGCGGAGCGGTGGTCGCACAGCTGGCACTGCAGGCCCCGGACACCTTCGCCGGGCTGGTGTTCATCGCGCCCGCGACCCACCCCTGGCCGGGGGGCGTGAACTGGTATTACGACGTCGCGGCGCTGCCGGTCGTCGGCGCGGTGTTTTCCCATACGATCGCGCCGGCGGTTGCCTCGCTTGTCGCCTCGAACGGCGTCGACAGCGTGTTCGCGCCGGAGCCGGCGCCGGACAACTACCAGCAGTCCATTGGTCTGCCGTTGCTGTTTCGTCCGCACAGTTTTCTCGCCAATGCCCGGGATGTCGCCTGGCTGAAGCCCGAGGTGCAAGAGGCGGCTCCGCGCTATCCGCAGATCGACCAGCCGGCCGCGGTGATCACCGGCGACGCGGATACCATCGTCTATCCGGACATCCATTCCGCGGGGCTTGTGCGGGACCTGCCCAACGCGTGGCGCGTCGATCTCGCCGGCGCCGGCCACATGCCGCATCACACCCGCACGGAGGCCGTTGTACGCGAGATCGAAGCGGTGGTCGCCAAGACCTATCCGGACCGAGTGCGCGCGGCCAAGGCCGGCGAAACGAAAAACGCGCCCGCACGGCTTTGACCGGCGGGCGCGTTCCTTGATTGTTTGATCCTGCGGCGTTCGAGCCGGAGGGGGCGGCCCTCAGAGGCCGCTGCTGCCGTCGCTTCCGATGAAGGCGATGCGCAGCATGTTGGTCGAGCCGGGCGTGCCGAAGGGGACGCCAGCGGTGGTGATGATGCGCTGGCCGGGCTTTGCGAGCTCTTCCTGGAAGGAAATCCGGCAGGCGCGATCGACCATGTCGTTCTCGTCCTTGGCGTCATCGCTGACCACGCAGTGCAGCCCCCAGGCGAGCGCAAGACGCCGCGCGGTTTCCAGCACCGGCGAAATCACGATCACGGGAACCGCCGGGCGTTCGCGCGCGGCGCGCAGGCCGGTAGCGCCCGACGTCGTGTAGCAAACCACGGCTGCCAGGTTCAGCGTCTCGGCGATCTGGCGGGCGGCGGCCGCAATGGCGTCGGCGCCGGTCGGCTCCGGCTCCTGGCGCTGGCCATGAATGATGGCGCGGTAGTTCGGGTCGCGCTCCACTTCGCCGGCAATGCGATCCATCGTCTCGACTGCTTCGACCGGGAAATCACCGGCGGCCGATTCGGCGGAGAGCATGACGGCGTCGGCGCCTTCGAAGACGGCGGTTGCCACGTCGGAGACCTCGGCGCGGGTCGGAACCGGCGCGGTGATCATCGATTCCAGCATCTGCGTCGCCACGACGACCGGCTTGCCGGCCTTGCGGCAGGCGCGCACGATCTGCTTCTGCAGGCCGGGCACGCGCTCCAGCGGCATCTCGACGCCGAGATCGCCGCGCGCCACCATCAGGGCGTCGGAGAGGTCGATGATCTCGGCAAGGCGCTCGATGGCCTGCGGCTTTTCGATCTTGGCGAGAATGCCGGCCCGGCCGCGCGTCACCTTGCGCACTTCGGCCAGGTCATCCGGGCGCTGGATGAAGGAGAGCGCGACCCAGTCGACGCCGGCCTTGAGGGCCGCGTCCAGGTCCTTGCTGTCCTTCGGGGTCAGCGCGCCGACCGGAATTTCGGTATCGGGAACGCTGACACCCTTGCGGTTGGAGAGCTTGCCGCCGACCTCGACCGTGGTCGTGGCGTGTTTGGCATCGCAGCTCTGCACGCGCAGGCGGATCTTGCCGTCGTCGAGCAGCAGGCGGTGGCCCGGCTCGAGCGCTTCCAGGATTTCACGGTGGGGCAGATGCACGCGGCTTGCCGAACCCGGCTTGGGGTCGCTGTCGAGCGTGAAGGTCGCGCCGTTCTCGAGCACCGCGCTGTCGCCCTCGAAGGTGCCGACGCGCAGCTTGGGTCCCTGGAGATCGGCGAGGATACCGATCGGCCGGCCGACCTTGGTCTCGATGTCGCGGATCGTCCTGACCAGCGTGTTGAGCCGGTCGTGATCCGCATGACTCATGTTGATGCGGAAGACGTCGGCGCCGGCCAGAAAGAGTTTTTCGATTGTCGCGGGGTCCGATGAAGAGGGTCCGAGTGTTGCAAGTATCTTGACCCGTCTATCACGCTTCATCGTCCACCCGTTCCTGTTTGTACCGGCTCTGTCAGCTGGACAGTCCAGCTGCTCTGCTCGCCTGTATCGATTTCGAAGAATCCCGTGCGCTCGAATCCGCGCGCGACGCAATCCTCAATTCCCGAGATGGTGAACTCCTTCTCGCGGGTGCACATGAATGCACGTCCGCCCCATTCACCAAACTGGTCGTAGTCAACTGCATAGATATAATAGAACCGTGACACCAGCGACCCCGCCACCAGGGTTTCGCAGGAGTTCGCCGGCAGGTTCCACCACCCTTCGGTGACCCAGTCGTCATTCTCGCGGTAGCCGATTGCAACGCCGACCTGACTCTCGGTCTTGTTGCATAGCCGAAGCTCGGCCTGCGCCGGAGAGGCGGAGAACAGCGAAAGAAAAACCGTTAGAAGCGCTGCCAAGCCGACAGGAGCTCCTCCCCACCGGAGCTTGCGTGTCGCCGTGGTGCGCAGATGCCTTGCGGCTGTTTTCATCATGCGATTTCTCGTGCCACGACCATGCGCGTCATCTTATGGCCGACGGGCTTCAGGCTTGTCAATGATGACAGCCCTGAAGTCATTGACGTTGGTGTAGGTCGGCCCAGGTCGAAGAAGATCATTCAGGGCCCCGAAGAACCCCGTGCTGTCGTTTCTCGCTAAAAATGCGGCGGCATCATGACCTTCGGCCCGTGCCCGGCAAAGTGTTGTCGGATCGACAAGCGCACCGGCCGGATCGTCCGCGGCCCCGGTGCCGCCATCGGTGCCGTCGGTGTCGCCGGCGACCGCGAAAATATCGGGATGTCCGTCGAGCGCGACCGCCAGGGCGAGCGCATACTCCTGATTGGGCCCGCCGCGCCCGTCGCCGCGCAAGGTTACCGTCAGTTCGCCTCCCGACAGCAGCACGCAGCGACGTCCGGCCTGCGCCAGGGCGATGGCGCGCGCGGCATGGGCGGCGGCCACCTCCGAGGCCTCGCCCTCCAGGCTGTCGCCCAGAAGGATCGCCTCGTATCCCATGTCGCGAGCCGCCTGTGCGGCAGCTTCAAGCGACAATGCCGGCCGCGCGACGATCTCGAACCGCGTGTCGTCGAACAGGGGATCTCCGGGCTTGGGCGTCTCGTTGCGGGGATCGGCGAGAGCCGCGACGATGCTTGCCGGCGGGTTCGGAACGTAGCGGGCGAGAAGCGCCCGGGCGTCGGCGAGGGTCGAGGGGTCGGGGAGCGTCGGGCCGGAGGCGATCGCGATGGCCTCGTCGTTCGGCACGTCGGAGACCGCAAGGGTGGTCATCAGGGACCCGGCCCCGCGCGCGGCGGCAAGGCGCCCGCCCTTGATGCGCGACAGGTGCCGGCGCAGGGTGTTGATCTCGTCGATGGCCGCGCCCGAGCGCAGCAGCGCCCGCGTGACCGCCTGTTTGTCCGCCAGCGACACGCCGGCGACCGGTGCGACCCAATTGGCCGAGCCGCCACCGGAGAGCAGCACCACGATCCGGTCGCCGGGACGGGCGCCGGCGGCGATCTCGAGGCATTTCGCCGTGCCCTCGACGCCGGCTGAATCGGGAACGGGATGCCCCGCCTCGATCACCGGGATGTGGCGTGTCGGCCGGGCATAGCCGTGGCGGGTCACGCACAGGCCGGTCAGACGGTCAGGGGACAGGCCGTGCTCGTCGAGATAGACGCGTTCGGCCACCGCCGTCATCGCGCCGGCGGCCTTGCCGGCGGCCAGCAGGAGGATGCGGCCGTTGGTCTCCGCAGGAGGCAGATGCTGGGGCAGGCAGTTCTCCGCCCTGGCGGCGGCGACGGCTGCCTCGAACAGGCGCGTCAGCCGTGTGCGCATGAGATCTGTGTGTTGCATGTGCTGCGACATCTGGAGCCTGGATCTTTCTGCCTGATCGATTCGCGCGATTTGGCACAACCTTAGGGAAGGGAGGCGGCCCTGTCTTCCCGAGTTTCCCGGTCAAGGTCCGATTTCAGGCGTTGCGGACCTTGCGCGGGGCCGGTGCTTTGTCCCATATCGGTGGCATGACAGCGCCTGCATCCCTTCCCTCCGCGCCGCACCCGGATACCTCCCCGGTCGAGCAGATTTCCGGCGATCCGCACAGCGGCCTGCTGATCCTGTGCGATCATGCGGGCAATGCGGTTCCGCGCGCCTATGGAAACCTCGGGCTGCCGCCGGCGGAATTCGAGCGCCACATCGCCTATGACATCGGCGTGCGGGCGCTGACCTTTGCGCTTGCCGATGCGCTCGGGGCGCCGGCGGTGCTGTCGACCTTCTCGCGCCTGCTGATCGACCCGAACCGCGGCGAGGACGATCCCACGCTGATCATGCGCCTGTCCGACGGGGCGGTGGTGCCGGGAAATGCGCGGCATGACGCGGCCGAGCGCGAACGGCGCCTGGCCGCCTATCACCGGCCCTATCACGCGGCAATCGCCGAGCGGATCGATGCCGCGGTTGCCGCGGGGTATCCGCCGGCGATCCTGTCGGTGCACAGTTTCACGCCCGTGTGGCGCGGCGTGCCGCGGCCCTGGCATGCCGGGGTGCTGTGGGACCGCGATCCGCGATTCGCCCTGCCGCTGCTCGACTGCCTGCGGGCGGAGCCGGATCTCGTCGTCGGCGACAATGAACCCTATGACGGCGCGCTGAAGAACGACTGCATGTATCGGCATGGCACCGCGCGCGGGCTTGCCCATGCGCTGCTGGAGGTGCGCCAGGACCTTATCGGCAATGCTGCCGGCGTCGCGGCCTGGGCGGCGCACCTGGAGCCGATGGTGCGGCGGTTGCTGGACACGCTCCCCGAACTCGGGGAGATCAGGCACTACGGTTCGCGCAGCGACTGACGGACCGGCCCCTCGCATTTTCTCACGATCCACCCCTGGAGGATGTCATGGCTGAAATCGACGACACGAAACGCATCGAACTCGAGGCAGCGGTGTTTCGCCGCCTGGTCTCGCATCTGCGCAACCGCACCGACGTGCAGAACATCGACATGATGAATCTCGCCGGTTTCTGCCGCAACTGCCTGTCCAACTGGTATGTGGATGCGGCCCGCGAGGACGGGCTCGACCTCGACAAGGAGGCCGCGCGCGAAATCGTCTACGGCATGCCCTATGCCGAGTGGAAGGCCAAGCATCAGACCGAGGCAACGCCGGAACAGGCCGCGGCCTTCGAGAAATCCAAGCCGCACGGCTGATCCCTGGGGAGGTCGTGTGCATAAGCGTTCCGTATTCGTTCACGGAGCTTGAATTCGCCGTAAAATGCGCGCAAGCAGGGTTTTGCGCCGTTACCGGCTCCCCACATTCGAACCACGTTTCAAACGATCAAGGAGTGTTCATCCATGTCCGATCCAGGCGGTGTTGCCGGCGACCAGTTGCGTGCCTTTGTCGAGCGCATCGAGCGTCTCGAAGAGGAAAAGAAGGTCATCGCCGACGACATCAAGGATGTCTATGCGGAGGCCAAGGGCACAGGCTTCGACGTGAAGATCCTGCGCAAGATCATTTCGCTTCGCAAGAAGCAGCCGCACGAGCGCGAGGAAGAGGAAGCGATCCTCGATCTCTACATGCATGCGCTCGGCATGGCGGGACCGGCAAACGACGCGTAAGCTCCGCCTGCCCGGAGGGAAAAGAAAACGCGGCGCCCGAGGGATCGGGCGCCGCGTTTTTCGTTCCTGCAAGAATGCCTTCGCCCTGCGGCGCCGGGCGCCGCAGGGGAGGGAGGATCACATCGCCTTGACGATACCCTCGGTCATCTTCTTGGCATCGCCGAAGAGCATCATCGTCTTGTCCAGGAAGAACAGCTCGTTCTGGATGCCGGCATAGCCGGAGCCCATGCCGCGCTTGACGAAGAGCACCGTGCCGGCCTTGTCGACATCAAGGATCGGCATGCCGTAGATCGGCGACTGCGGATCGTCGCGGGCGGCCGGGTTGGTCACGTCGTTGGCGCCGATCACATAGACGACATCGGCCTGGGAGAACTCGGAGTTGATGTCCTCCAGTTCAAAGACCTCGTCATAGGGAACCTGCGCCTCGGCCAGAAGCACGTTCATGTGGCCGGGCATGCGACCGGCGACCGGGTGAATGGCGTATTTCACCTCGACGCCTTCTTCCTTCAACGTGTCGGCCAGCTCGCGCAGCGCGTGCTGCGCCTGGGCAACCGCCATGCCGTAGCCGGGCACGATGATGACCTTGCTGGCGTTCTTCATGATGAAGGCGGCGTCTTCCGCCGAGCCCTGCTTCACGGGGCGCTCTTCCGCACCGCCACCGGCCGCCGCGACGCTGTCGCCGCCGAAGCCGCCGAGGATGACGGAGATGAAGGAGCGGTTCATGCCCTTGCACATGATGTAGGACAGGATCGCACCGGAGGAGCCGACCAGCGCGCCGACGACGATCAGCGCCATGTTGCCCAGCGTGAAGCCGATGCCGGCCGCGGCCCAACCCGAATAGGAGTTGAGCATGGACACGACCACCGGCATGTCCGCGCCGCCGATCGGGATGATAATCAGCCCGCCGAAGATCAGCGACAGGATCACGATCATCCAGAAGACCGTATGGCTTTCGCCCTGCACGAACACGACGATGAGAACGACGATCAGGAGCGCCAGGCCGGCGTTGATGGCATGGCGCATCGGCAGCATGATCGGTGCGCCCGACATGCGGCCGTCAAGCTTGGCGAAGGCGATGACCGAACCGGTGAAGGTGATCGCGCCGATGGCGACGCCGATCGACATTTCCACCAGGCTCGCGCCCGGGATCTGGCCGGTGACGCCGATGCCGAAGGCCTGCGGCGCGTAAAGCGCACCGGCGGCGACGAACACGGCGGCCATGCCGACGAGCGAGTGGAAGGCGGCCACCAGCTGGGGCATGGCGGTCATCGGCACACGCTTGGCGGTGACGGCGCCGATGGCGCCGCCGATGCCGAGACCCGCGAGGATCATCAGCAGACCGCCCGCGCCGGGGGCTGCTGTGAGCAGCGTCGTGGCGATGGCGATGGCCATGCCGGTCATGCCGAGGAAGTTGCCCTGGCGCGACGTCTCCGGGCTGGACAGCCCGCGCAGCGCAAGGATGAAGAGAACGGCCGAAATCACATAGAGGACGGCCGTGACATTGGCGGAAAGCATGTGTCCGGCCTCCTATTTCTGCTTTTTCTTGTACATGGCGAGCATGCGCTGGGTGACCAGGAAGCCACCGAAGATGTTCACGCTGGCCATGATCAGGGCGATGAAGCCGAAGCCGCGCGCGTAGCCCGCGCCCTCGGCCGCCAGGTCGACGCCGACGGCGAGCAACGCCCCGACGACGATAACGCTCGAAATGGCGTTGGTGACCGACATCAGCGGCGTGTGCAGGGCCGGCGTCACCGACCAGACCACGTAGTAGCCGACGAAGATCGCCAGCACGAAGATCGTGAACTGGAAGACGAAGGGATCGATCGCTCCGCCGGTGGCCGCCGAGGCGGCCTGAGCGAGCGTGTCTCCCATCCCGCTGGCGAGCTGGTCGGCGTAGCCTTTGGCGGCATCCGCCGCCGCCTGCGCGGTCTCGGCCGCATCGCGGGCCGTTTCCGCCGCAGCCCTGGCGCGTTCGAGCGCTTCAGTGGCGTTTTGTTCCGTCATCTGGACCCCCTCTTACTTGGTGTCCGGCGCAAACGCCGGGTGCACGACCTGACCGTCGCGGGTCAGGACGGTCGCCTTGACGAGTTCATCGTCCCAGTTGACCGCGATCGCCTTGGCTTCCTTGTCGACGAGCGTCTCGGCGAAGGCGACGAGGTTCTTGGCATAAAGCGCGGAGGCCGATGCGGCGATCCGGCCGGGCACGTTCAGATGGCCGATGATCTTGACCTCGCCGGACTTGGCGATCTTGCCGGCCTTGGATCCCTCGACATTGCCGCCGCGCTCCACCGCAAGATCGACGATCACCGAACCCGGCTTCATCGAGGCGACCATCTCCTTGCTGATCAGCTTGGGAGCCGGCCGTCCGGGGATGAGTGCGGTGGTGATGACGATGTCCTGCTTGGCGATATGGGCCGCGACCAGTTCGTTCTGCTTCTTCTGGTACTCGGCCGACATTTCCTTGGCGTAGCCGCCGGCGGTCTCGGCCTGCTTGAACTCGTCGTCCTCGACGGCGACGAATTTCGCACCGAGCGATTCCACCTGTTCCTTGGCGGCCGGGCGCACGTCGGTCGCGCTGACCACGGCGCCGAGCCGGCGGGCGGTGGCAATGGCCTGGAGGCCGGCGACGCCTGCGCCCATGACAAAGACGCGGGCCGCGGGCACGGTGCCGGCGGCGGTCATCATCATCGGCATCGCGCGGTCGTATTCGGCCGCGGCGTCGATCACCGCCTGGTAACCGGCGAGGTTTGCCTGGGAGGAGAGCACGTCCATCACCTGCGCACGGGTGATGCGCGGCATGAATTCCATCGCGAAGGCGGAGATCCCGGCCTTGGCCATGGCCTTGACCTCGTCGTCGTGGCCATAGGGATCCATGCTGGCGATGACGATGGCGCCCTTCTTCATCAGGGCCAGTTCGTCCGCGGAGGGACGACGGACCTTGAGGACGACATCCGCGTCGGCAAGCGTTGCCTTGGCATCGGCGGTCAGCGTCGCGCCGGCTGCCTCATAGTCGGCATCGACGATCCGTGACAGGGTGCCGGCACCCTTCTCGACGGCGACGTCAAAGCCGAGAGACACGAATTTCTTGACGGTATCGGGCGTGGCGGCGACGCGCGGTTCCCCTGCCTCGCTTTCGCGGGGCACTGCGAGTTTCATCGGCTGTCTCCTCCCAGTCTCAAATGGATGTGAATGTCAGGCAGCGCATCACGCCATGGTGACGATTGCGAGAAGCCCGGAAATCAGCGTGATCCCCGCCGACGGGATCCAGCCGTTGGCGCCGGCGAAAAGGCCCACGCCCGCGGCGACCAGCGTCGCGATCATCAGGACGGTTCCGAAGAACACGGCCGCGCCGCTGCCCATGGTCAGCATCAGCAGGCAGATCATCACGTTGATCATCGCGACGATGCCGACTTTCGAGAAGTTCAGGAAGCCGGTGTAGGTGCGCTCGTGTTCTGCGTAGTCCATTGCCGGGGATGTCTGATCGGACATGGTTTCCTCGTAATTGTGTCGTTCAAGAAGTTGCGGCTACTTATAACAGCTAAGGATGCAACGGCAACGCGCTGTTTTGCGGTGCACGCGGACGGTCGCGCCGAAACAGAGCCGGCGCGGGTCCGCTCAGGCCTGCAACCCGACCCCGCCTAGAAGGTCGGACTGGCGCTTTTGCACCGTGGCGGTTTCGAAGTTCTCGATCTGCTCGTTGAACAGGCGGAAGAAGTTGAGCTCGGCGCGCAGGTGCAGGAACACCCCGCCGAGACCGATGGCGGCGCGGTCCATGAAGACGAACTCGCGCGGCACGGTGACCGGCCCCTTTTCCTTTAGCGCCTGATGCACGCGAAACGCCTCGCGCCGGCCGTATTCCGCCGGCTTGACCCCGTCGGCGATGGAGCGCACCCGGTCGGTGAGCAAGGGTCCGTAGATGAAGCGCGCCCAGATGTTGAGGATCTCGATCAACTCGCGGGTGAGACCCTTGAAGCCCCAGCGCTCGTAGGCGGAGACCACCAGCGCGTCGTCTTCCTCCAGCAGGCCGCGGTAGAGATCGACGACGCCGGCGACGAAGCCTGGCGGGAAGATGCGGATGCAGCCGTAGTCGAGCAGGTTGATGCCCGCGGGTCGGCCGCTTTGCGAAAACACCGTGTAATTGCCCAGATGCGGATCGCCGTGGATCATGCCGAAGTGGCTGAAGGGATGCCACCAGGCCTTGAACATCGTCTCCGCCAGCAGGTTGCGGTCCTCCAGCGGGCTGTCCTTGAACGACAGCAGCGGCGCGCCCTCCAGCCAGCCCATGGTCAGGAGGCGCCCGGTGGAGAGGTCCTCATGCACCTCCGGCACGCGGATGCGCGGCTCGTCCTTGAAGATCTCGCTGTAGGCGGCGATCTGCTTCGCCTCGCGCTTGTAGTCGAGCTCCTCGCGCACCCTTTCGCCGATTTCCTGGGCGATCTCGCGGGTGTCGATTGCCGGCTGCATGCGCCGGTGGACCGAAAACAGCAGGCCGAGCTGCTTCAGGTCGGCTTCCACCGCCGAGGCCATGTCGGGATACTGAAGCTTGCAGGCCAGCGGCGCGCCATCCTTGGAGACGGCGCGATGGACCTGGCCGAGCGAGGCGGCGGCGGCCGGCGCGCGGTCGAATTCGGCAAAGCGCGATTGCCAGTCGCGCCCGAGTTCCGCCGACATGCGCCGCTTGACGAAGGGCCAGCCCATCGGCGGCGCATCGGCCTGCAGCTGCGCCAGCTCGGTGGCATATTCCGGCGGGATCGCGTCGGGAATGGTGGAAAGAAGCTGCGCCACCTTCATCAGCGGCCCCTTGAGGCCGCCGAGCGCGGCCGCCAGTTCCGCCGCCTGCTTCTCGTTGTCGATCTGATAGCCGAACACCCGCGCGCCGGCGAGTTTCGCCGCCAGACCGCCGACATTGGCGCCGACCCGCGCGTAGCGTCCGACCCTCGCGCTCATGCGGTTCTGTTCCCGGTCGCGTGGCGGTGTCGGCATGGATCGGATGTCTCCGTTGAGGAAAAGGCGGCGGCCGGTTCGGCCGGATCGACGTTACCCGGATCTACGTGCTTGGTCATAGAGCGGATTGCCGCATTGCGGGATCGGGTCAGCCCCTTGCGGCGATCTCCGCAAGCTCGCGGAGCAGGGCGGCGATGGCCTCGCGCGCGCCGGTCAGCCCCTTGTAGGCAAGCTGGTCGGCATCAAGCGCTTCCAGTTGAGTACGCAGACCCTCGGCAAGTTCGGCGCCTTGCGGATGGCGGGCGAATGCGGCAACCGGGTCGTGGTGCACCTTGATGGTGAAGAGGATGTCGCCGCTTGTCGGCAGGCGGCGCAGGGTCTGGCGTTCCACGCGCACGAAGAGCGGGATCTCCGCCGCGCCGCCGGCCAGCGCGCCGCGATCTACGCGGTTCGGGTCGCTCGCCTGCGGGTCGATGCGCTTGGCGTGGGGCTGGTGCAGCTCGGGGCTGGAGTAGAGCGACCAGTTGAGCCGCCAGGACGGGCGCTCGACCGGCAGATTGTCGAAGATGCGGGCGACCATTTGGCCCATGCGGGCGCCGTTGAAGCCGGGCACGGCCTCGTGGATCCCGGTCATCGACTGGCCGAATTTCTCCGCCAGCGACCAGGACGAGGGAAAGCACAGCGCGGCTGCCGCAAGCCGGTAGCCGTCCTCGCCCTTGCGCATCAGAACGAGGTCCTCCTGAACAAGGCGCGCCGCCGTCTTGAGCGGCGGGTCGTTCGTCGCGTCCAGATCGATCTCGCGCCCGGTATCAGTCAGGCGAAGGCCGCTCGCCGTTCGTTCGTAGAGATCGGGGAAGCGCTGCGGCAGGTAGCTCCGCAGCATCTCCAGCACCTCCGCCTGCGCCGCGTGCGTGTCCGCTTCCGCGAGAAACACCGGCGCCCTGGCGGCTCCGGCGAAGAGCCGGTCCTTTTCCGCCATCTGCTCGGCGAAGCGGTCGTCCGGCTCGATCCAGTCGTTCGGATCGAGCGGCATCAGCCCGACGGTGAAAGGCTTCGACGATCCGTCATAGGGCGTGTGCGCGAAGGGCGCGCGCCGAGGGTCGTCGAAGCGGGCCGTTCCCCCGGGCATCAGTCTTCCAGCCGTTCCAGTTCGTCGATGAAGCCGGAGATCACCGACAGGCCCTTCGACCAGAAGGCGGGATCGCTGGCATCGAGCCCGAAGGGCGCCAGCAGCTCGGAATGGTGCTTGGTGCCGCCGGCCGACAGCATGGCGAAATACTTGTCCTGGAAACCGTCCGCGGCGCCCTCGTAGACCGCGTAGAGCGAGTTCACCAGGCAATCGCCGAAGGCATAGGCATAGACATAGAAGGGCGAATGGATGAAGTGCGGGATGTAGGTCCAGAAGGTTTCGTAGCCGTCGCCGAAGCGGATCGCCGGGCCGAGGCTCTCGCTCTGTACCGACATCCACAGATCGCAGATCGCCTTGGAGGTAAGCTCGCCCTCGCGACGCGCGGCGTGGACCTTGCGCTCGAAACTGTAGAAGGCGATCTGGCGCACCACGGTGTTGAGCATGTCCTCCACCTTGCCGGCGAGCAGGATCTTGCGGCGCTCCGGGGTTTCCGCGGTCGCCAGAAGCTCCTTGAAGGTCAGCATCTCGCCGAAGACGCTGGCGGTTTCGGCAAGCGTCAGCGGGGTCGGGGCCATCAGCGCGCCATTGGGCGCGGCGAGCACCTGATGCACGCCGTGGCCGAGTTCATGGGCGAGCGTCATCACGTCGCGCGTGCGGCCCTGGTAGTTGAGCAGAACGTAAGGGTGAGCGCTGGGCACGGTCGGATGGGCGAAGGCGCCGGGCGCCTTGCCGGGGCGGGCGGGCGCGTCGATCCAGCCCTTGGTGAAGAAGTCGTCGGCGATCCCGGCCATCTTCGGCGAGAAACGGCCATAGGCCTCCAGCACCAGCGACCGGGCCTCGTCCCAGGGGATCTTGCGGCTGTCGGCGGAGGGAAGCGGCGCGTTGCGGTCCCAGTAGTCGATCACGTCCTTGCCGAACCACTTCGCCTTCATCGCGTAATAGCGGTGCGACAGGTCCGGATAGGCGGCGCGCACGGCCTCCACCAGCGCATCGACCACCTCGCGCTCGACCCGGTTGGAGAGGTGGCGGCTGTCGGCGATGTCCTCAAAGCCGCGCCAGCGGTCGGAGATCTCCTTGTCCTTGGCGAGCGTGTTGGTGATCAGCGTGAAGGTGGACAGGTTTTCCTTGAAGGTCTTGCCGAGCGCCTCGGCGGCGGTCTTGCGGGTGGCGCCGTCGGGATCCTGCAGCAGCGTGAGGGTGGGTTCGAGCGCCTGTTCCTCGCCGTCGACCTCGAAGCGCAGGCCGGCCATGGTCTCGTCGAACAGGCGGTTCCAGGCGGAGGCGCCGGTCACCGACTTCTCGTGGAAGAGCTGCTCGATGCGGTCCTCGAGCTGATAGGGGCGCGCCTTGCGGATGTCGTCGAGCCAGGGGCGGTAATGCGCCAGTCCCGGATCCGCCGCTGCTGCATCGATGACCGCGTCGGGGATACGGTTCAGCTCCAGCGTGAAGAAGATCAGATGCGTGCTGGCGGCGGTCAGCTTGTCCTGTGCGTCGCCGTAGAACTTCTGACGAACGGGGTCGGTGGTGTCGCCGGCATAGAAGAGCCCCGCATATGAGGCGATGCGGCCCATCAGGTCCTCCAGCGCCTCCATTTCCTTCAGCGCGCCCGCCAGTTCGGCGCCGGAGCGTTTTGCCATGTCCTCAAGCTTGCCCTTGTAGCGGGCCTCGAAGGCGGCCGCGTCCTTGGCCGCGCGGGCCATGTCGGCGGCAACCTCCGGCGCGTCATGGGCGGGGTAGAGATCGGCAAGGTTCCACTCCGGAAGGTCCCCGAGGCTTTCCTGCCTGTCGGCCCCCTGGCCTGCGGAGGCGAAGGCCGGCCCTGTCATGAACGGCCGTGCGGCGAGCGTGTGCGGAAAGTGGCGCGCAAATGTCATGAGGTCTCCGAGAGGGTCCTGAATTGCTGTCGTGTCCTTCTGGATATTGTGGATTGCGGGCTTAGGGCAATGTTCAATCGTCCCCGGCGCGTTGCATCGCGCAAAAGATGGACGATTTGTTTACCGCTCGAGCGCTAGGGTGACCCGAATTGAGACAGGGCGAGATCCGAAAGGCGCGGCACTGGCATGATCCCCACAAGCGGACGCATTCTCATCGCCGACGACGATCCGGTGCAGCGCCGGCTGCTCGAGGAAGCGGTAAAGCGCTTCGGCTATCGCTCCAGAACCGTCGAGAACGGTGCGCAGGCGGTCGAGGTGCTGTCGGGACCCGACGGCGCGGACATCGACCTGCTGATTCTCGATCTGGTGATGCCCGAGCTTGACGGCATGGGCGTGATCGCCCGGCTGCGCGAGATGCGCTCGGCGATCCCGATCATCGTGCAGACGGCGCATGCCGGCATTGACGCTGCGGTCAATGCGATCCGCGCCGGGGCGCAGGACTTCGTGGTCAAGCCGGTGTCGCCGGAACGGCTGGAAGTCGCGATCCGCACCTTCATGAAGATCAAGGCGCTGGAAGGCGAGATCACCCGCATCCACAAGCAGTCGAGCGGGACCTTCACCTTCGACGACATCGTCACGCGCTCCGAGGCGATGGAGCGGGTGATCCGCGTCGGCAGCCGCGCCGCGCATTCGCAGATCCCGGTGCTGATCGAGGGCGAATCGGGCGTCGGCAAGGAACTCATCGCCCGCGCCATCCAGGGCACCAGCGAACGGCGAGCACGCCCCTTCATCACCGTGAACTGCGGCGCGATCCCCGAACATCTGGTGGAATCGATCCTCTTCGGCCACGAGAAGGGCGCCTTCACCGGCGCCGTCGACAAGCATGTCGGCAAGTTCCAGGAAGCACATGGCGGAACGCTGTTTCTCGACGAGGTCGGCGAGCTTCCGCCCGACATCCAGGTCAAGCTGCTGCGGGCGCTGCAGGAAGGCGAGATCGACCCGATCGGTGCCCGGCGCCCGGTGAAGGTGGATTTCCGCCTGATCTCCGCCACCAACCGGCGGCTGGTCGACCTGGTCAAGGACGGGCGCTTCCGCGAGGATCTCTACTACCGCCTCAACGTCTTTCCGCTTTGGCTGCCGCCGCTGCGCGACCGGCGGGAGGATATTCCCGACCTCGTGCGCCACTTCCTCGCGCGCTTCGTCGCAGAGGAGGGGCGGCCGCATATAACCTCCGTCGCGCCCGACGCGGTGGCAATGCTTCAGGCCTATGACTGGCCCGGCAATATCCGCCAGCTGGAAAACGCGGTGTTCCGCGCGGTCGTGCTGTGCGAGGGCGATCACCTGACCCGCGACGATTTTCCCCAGGTGCTGGCAAGCGTCTCGGGAAGCGGTGGCGGGCAGGAGAGTGCCGCGCCGGCGGGCTATGCCGCCGCTCCGCCGCAACCGGCCGTCGCCAGTCCCGAAGCGAGTGACCCTGGACATGGACCGGCAACCGGCGGGATCGTGTCGGCCGCCCCGGACAATGCCCCGCGCACGGCCGGGGAGGCGGATGCCGACAGGCATGCGGAGCCAAGCGAACCCCGTGTCCCCTTCGGATATCTGCGCAGTCTCGACGATCAGGGCCATGTCCGCGCGCTCGATTCAATCGAGGCGGAGATGATCCGCACCGCCATCGACCACTACGGCGGGCGCATGACGGAAGTCGCGCGCAGGTTGTCCATCGGGCGCTCGACCCTCTATCGGAAGTTGAAGGACTATGGCCTGGATGCAACACAGGACGCAGAGGCCGCCGAATAGGCGCGTCCTCGCGGCCGCGTGACTTGCATCAAGCAGCTTTGCCGGGCTTGTTAACCTTACGACATCCGCTTCCGCGGACCCGAATCGCGGTCCGCCCATTGTGTTCAGGATTCTCAGACCATGCCGACGTCACTCCGCTCCGTTCTCTTGCGTACCACGCTTGCCGGGGCGGTCTTCGGCCTGGCCGCGGTGTCCGCGGCCGCAGCCAATGCGACGACCGGCACGGCGACGCCGGATCCGGCGGAAACGCGCTCGGTCGTGGCCCCGAAGCCGGTGACGGCGCTGCAGCTGCTTCTGGAGGAGACAGCGTCGCGGGGCGACCCGGATGCAAAGCTCTCCTATCTCACGTCCGACAGCAAAAAGGCGGTCGCCGCCTTTTATGCCGGGCGGAACCACAAGCCGCTCTGGACGGCCGATGGTGCGCCGACGCTGACGGCCTACCGCCTGGTCGCCCGCCTGGAGCGGGCCGATGACGACGGGCTGTCCCCGACGGATTATGCGCTGCCCGCCGATCTTATTTCCCAGGTCGGTCGCCTCGACGCCGATGATGCCGCACGCTTCGAGCGCGCGCTGTCGGCAGCGCTTCTGGCCTATGCGGAGCATGCCCAGGCCGGCCGGGTCGAGCCCTCGAGCCTGTCGGGCTATATCACCGCCGCGCCGGAAAAGCCCGAGCCCGCCCTGGTGCTCGAGACCCTGGCATCAAGCGCCGATCCGGTTTCCGCGCTCGACGGCTACAATCCGCCGCACGCCGGCTTCCAGGCGCTGCGCAAGGCGCTTGCCGACCTGCGCAAGGCGGCGGCCGAGGAAAGCGGCCCCCCGGTGGTGCCCGCCGGCAAGGTGCTGAAGGAAGGTGTCCGGGACGAGCGCGTGGCGATCCTGCGCGCCCGGCTCGGACTGGCGCCCGCCGAGGCGGGTGACGCAACCGCCGGCACGACAGCCGCCGCGGATCCTGTCGAGGCGCAGGAGACGGCGCAAGCCGGTGCCGCGGGGACGACGGAGCAGGGCGCGAGCGATGCCGCGACCGATGCGCCTGTTGCGGCGCAGGCCGAGACAGCGGGCGATCCGACGCTGTTCGACGCGGCGGTGAAGGATGCCGTCTTCGCCTTTCAGGAGGAAAACGGCCTGCATGCGGACGGCATCGTCGGGCCGCGCACGTTGCTTGCGCTGAACGCGACCGCCGACGACGGCATGGCGATTTCGGACGTCATCGCCAACATGGAGCGCTGGCGCTGGCTGCCGCGCGACCTCGGCGCCTTCCATGTCTTCGTCAATATTCCAGAATTCAAGGCGCGCCTGGTGCGGGACGGTCGGGAGGTCTACGAGACCCGCGTGGTCGTCGGCAAGCCGGCGAACCAGACGCCGGTGTTTTCCGACGAGATGGACCACCTGATCGTCAATCCCTACTGGAACGTGCCCTATTCCATCGCGTCGCAGGAACTGCTGCCGTCGATCCAGGCCAATCCGTCCGGCTACCTCGGCTCGCGCAACTACGAGGTCCTGGCCGGCGGGCGCGTCGTCAATCCCTCGTCGATCGACTGGAGCGGCGTGAACCTGCGCTCGGTGCGCATCCGCCAGCGTCCCGGCGCGGGCAATGCGCTTGGCCGGATCAAGTTCATGTTCCCCAACCAGCATTCCGTCTATCTGCACGACACGCCGTCCAAGAGCCTGTTCAACCGCTCGGCGCGGGCGTTCTCCCATGGCTGCGTGCGCGTCGAGGATCCGTTCGATTTCGCCGATGCGCTCCTGCAGCTCGACCCGCAGTGGGATGCGGCGGCGTTGAAGAAGATGGTCGGCGGCAGCGAAAAGCGCGTCAACCTGAAGCGCCACATTCCCGTTCACCTGACCTATTTCACTGCCCATGTGGACGAGGCCGGCCGCTTGCAGCGCCGCCCCGACATCTACGGGCACAATGCGCGGCTGACCAAGGCGCTCGAGATCGAGGGCTGGCAGGACTGGCAGAAATTCGCGGTCGCCGACCCGGTGAAACGCGCAGCCCCCGTGCGTCGCGCCGCGCCGAAAAAGGTCGTGGAGACGCTGTCGATCCGCGAGCAGCGCGCCAAGGTCTTCCGCATGCGCCAGCGCGGATCGAACGACCTCTATCGCTAGACGGGTCGCGATATCGCTCAGAAGCGCCGGCTGTTGCCGGCCGCCCCCGTCCTGAGGGGACGCGCGGTATCGCAGCTCCGGTCGGGAGCTGCCGCAAAAAAGGCACATCCGCTGCGTAAACCGCGCGGGTGGGCGCCTCTGAAGCCGGGCTCCTTGCCTCTGTTTTAACGAAAACGTGAAAATTTTTCGATTGTGATGCGCATTTGCCACGATTTGCGCTCATTTTTGAATACGGTAAAGGCTTCTTAACTTCGCTCACCTACACCAGTCCGACGGGGGGCGGGTGTTCGGCGATCCCGCCGACAAACTAGCGAGACTGACATTGCTCGAAGCACTGTTCTCCAGGCTGCGATGCCGCTTACGCTCGCTTGCAGCGATCACGCTGGCGGTCTGCCTGTCGATGGCAACGCTCGCGGTGGCGCCGGCATCGGCAGAGACGCGCACGCTGAAGCTCTACAACACCCATACCCACGAGCGGGTCTCCATCACGTTCAAGAAGAACGGGCGGTATCTGTCGTCGGGCTTGCGTGAGCTGAACCGGTTCCTGCGGGACTGGCGTCGCAATGAAATCACCAAGATGGACCCCAAGCTGTTCGACCTCGTCTGGGAAGTCTACCAGAAGGCGGGAACCAGCAAGCCGATCCATGTGGTTTCGGGCTATCGCTCGCCGGCGACGAACAACATGCTGCGCCGGCGCTCGCGCGGTGTCGCCAAGACCAGCCAGCACACCCGCGGCCGCGCCATGGACTTCTTCATTCCCGGCGTGAATGTTGCCGAACTGCGCGCCCTCGGGCTGCGCCAGGAGGTCGGCGGCGTTGGCTATTATCCGACATCGCGCACGCCCTTCGTGCACATGGATACGGGATCGGTGCGGCACTGGCCGCGCATGACCCGCAGCCAGCTCGCCAAGGTCTTCCCGCGCGGCGACACCATTCACGTTCCCACCGACGGCAAGAAGATGCCGCGGTACGCGGAAGCGCTGGCGCGCCGCAACGGCGGCGGGTCGTCGCGCACCACGGTGGTGGCCAGCGCGGATCCGCAGCCGGTGCGCCGCAATTCCTCCGACATCTCCGCGGAAAACACGCGCCGGATTTCGCGTCCGCCGACGACCGATACGTCGAGTTCTCCCGGACTGCTCGCCCGCATTTTCTCCAGCGACGAGGCGGAGGAAACCGCCGCCGCCGCTTCCGCTCCGACCCCGCCGGCGCCCTTGCGCTCGCGCCTGGTGCAGGCCGATACGCCGCCGCCGGTTCCGCCGCAGGCGCCCCCCGGCGTGCGCACGCCGGACGCCGAGGAAGAGCCGGCTCCGAGCGCGACCGACCCGATCGTCGTGGCCGAGGTTGTTCCGCGCGACAAGCCGGCCGGTTTCGCGGCCATCGTCGCCGCGGCAACGGCCGGTTCGGTTGCACCTGGAACGCTTGAGGCCCAGGCCCAGCGGATCGCCAGCGGCCTTCCCGCCATTGAACAGACCCCGTCCGCAAACGTGGATCAGCCGGTCCAGGTGGCGAGCGCGGCTCCGGCCATCACGCCGCGACCGAAAACGGCGGAGCTTCGTCAGGGCCCGGCCGCAGAGGGCATCGTCCCGCGTCCGGCACCGAGCGACGGCGCTTCGGCGATCGCGGCGGCGACCGGCGGCATCCAGCCCGCGCGCAAGCCGCAAGCGGAGCTGACAGCCGCAACCCTTGCCTATGCCCCGGCGGTGTCCGCATCGGCTGGCGGTGGAACGACGGCAGCCGTAGCCCTGCCCAGGCGGCGCAGCGCGGATGACGTAAAGTCCGCCTCCGCGCCCTCCGGATCGATGTCCGGCCAGTTGCCCGCGCCCGTGATCAAGGATCCGCTGGCGGTCTTCGCCGCGCTTCCGGACCGCTCCATGCCGGCGTTGATTTCCGGTGCCGCGACCACCCGCACCCGCACCTTCGCCTCGCTGTCGCATCCCAACCAGCGCCGGCTCGAGCTGCTGCTGTCGCCAAGCGGGCGTGTCTTCGCCAACCGGTTCGACACTGGCGCCGGTGCCGCACCGCGCGCGGACCGCTTCGACGACGGACCGGCGGTGGTTCTGCTTCCGGTCGTCGCGCTGCGCTGACGCAAGCCGCCTCACAATCCAGGACCGTGCGACCCTCCGGCCGCGCGGTCCTTTTCTTTTAGCACCAGCGTCTCTCGTCGCTTATTTGACAGCTGTCGCGCCCGATTTCAGGGCGGGTGTCACGATCCTCACCCATCGACGGCAACGCGAGCGGACTGGCGGGCGGATCCCTCTTCCACATCACTGTGACCGGTCAGGCGCCATCGGCACGATGCCGGCACGGCCGTCACGCCAGGGCATGTGGAGGCTTGCATGGCCTTGCCGGCACGGACGTGCGCGCAGGCGCGCCAGGGATGGCCGGCCGTGGGTAGCCTGTGGAGGATGTGGGGATATTGGGACGTTTGGGGAGGACGTGCCGCGTTTTGCGGCCCGGTCAGCCGCCCCGGTCGAGGCGTCCGATGCCGTCGCGGGCGATTTCGTTGGACGGATCGATGCCGAGCGCGCGGTTGAACGAACGGCGCGCATCGGTCGGCTTGCCGAGAAGCTCAAGCGCAAGGCCCCGGTTCGCCCAGGCGACCGCGGACCGCTTGTCGCGGTTGACCGCGTCCGACAGGTCGGAGAAGGCAGCCTTGGGATCGTTCAGCGCAAGATAGGAGACGCCGCGAGCGATATAGGGCTCGGCGGCGTTGGGATCGAGGCCGATCGCGGTCGCGAAATCCTCGACGGCGCGGGCATGCTGGCCCTGCGCCTGGAAGATCAGGCCACGGTTGTGAAAGGCGCGGGCGTTGCTGGAATCGATGGCGATTGCCGCATTGAAGTCGGCAAGGGCCAGATCGTTTCGGCCGAGGGTGCGATAGGCGTTGCCGCGCCCGACCAGCGCCACGTCATAGTCCGGCTTGATCCGCAAGGCGGAACTGTAGTCGGAGACGGCGGCCTGGGTGTTGCCCATCCGGCGATGGACCAGCGCGCGGTTGGCATAGGCCTGGAAGGAGTCCGGGGCGAGCCGAAGCGCTGTGTTGAAGTCTTCCAGCGCGTTGTTGAACCGACCCGCCTGACCATAGGCAATGCCGCGCGTGTTGTAGGCGGCCGCATCGCGCGGGTTCGCCTCGATCACCGCGTTGAGCGAATCGATATTGGCTGCGGAACCGGCAGACCGGTCGATCGGAACACCGGAAACTCCGGCGGTCTGGCACGCGGAAAGCAGAAGACCGCAGGAGATCACTGCGGCCAGGGAGGCCCGGTGTTGCACCTTCGCCATCTGCATCGCTGCCCTTTCCGGACGTTTCGTGTTCCGCTCCAGACGTCGCCAAGTCAAGACTATCGGCGTTTGCAATCGAGCCGCAATGCGCAAACCCTGCAGCCGGTCCCGATTCTCCCGACGCCGCGACCCTGACGCAGGATTGTGTCCCTGCGATGGGCGTCACGCCTGATCACGCACGTCCCTGACGGGCCACCCGGATCGACCGCCGCTGTGGCGGACCGAAATCCCGCGCGCTCATGATGCGAGGTTGCGTGAAAGACAAGCCGGGGCGCCTGGCGACGGATGTCCTGCGCGAACCCGCGCAGGCCGATCCGGAACGACTAGCGGCGCGGAGCCTTGCTCGGCAGAAGACCTTCGCGCTGTGCGCGCTTGCGCGCCAGCTTGCGCGCACGACGAACGGCTTCCGCCTTCTCGCGGGCCTTCTTCTCGGACGGCTTTTCATAATGGCCGCGAAGTTTCATCTCGCGAAAGATGCCTTCGCGCTGCATTTTCTTCTTCAGCGCCTTGAGCGCCTGATCGACATTGTTGTCGCGAACCAGAACCTGCACGCGTTTTTTCCCATCGTTCTTGCACCCATGCGACTGCCGCATCCGGTGCCGGATCTCACCCAGTTGGACTCGCTGTGTGACTCGGAAGCGAAACCGGCTTGCCTCTGCCATCAGCTGCAAACCTGGGGCGCGCTGTGCAAAAGACACCGGCGCGCCGCTTTCACGTCGCTAATCAGGCCGTCTAGTTAGCAGAGGCCAGAGTTGTTGTCCACCGCCATAAGTGCCTGAAGCGCCGCTTCGCATGTGTATTTCGTTTGCATATTTGCGATCCGCGACCCGTCGCCGAGATGGTCACTGGACGCTGCAACGAGCGCACGATACCACAGGCCGGCAGAAAAGGGGACCGGTCGCACGCGCGGGGGCCGTCAGCCGGTCCGATCGGGGAGAAAAGGTAGATGACAGCGTCGGCGCCGGATGCGTCCAGCATGGCGGAGACAGCGGGCGCGTGGCGCACCGAGGTCTTCCAAAGCCTGCGGCTCGGCATACCGATTGCCGGTGCCCAGGTCGCGCAGATGGCGATCAACACCACCGATGTGGTGATGATCGGCTGGCTCGGCGCGGTGGAACTCGCCGCCGCCGTATTGGCCTTCAACCTCTATATCGTCATCTGGCTGTTCGGCATCGGCGTTCTCCAGGCCGTCGTGCCGCTCGCGGCGAAGGCGCGCGGCGAGCGCCGCCCGCGCGACGTGCGCCGCTCCGTGCGCATGGGCTTCTGGTTCGTCGCTTTCTACTCGATCCCCACGCTTGGCATCATGTGGTTCACCGAGGATATCCTTCTGGCCTTCGGTCAGCAGCCGGACGTCGCGGCGCTTGCGGGCGACTACGCGCGGATCATGATGTTTTCGGTGTTTCCCTCGCTGATGACGATGGCGCTGCGCAATTTCATCACGGTGCTGGAAAAGGCGCAGGTGGTGCTGTGGGCGACCATCGCCGGCGCGGTGTTCAACGCCTTCATCGACTATGCGCTGATCTTCGGAAATTTCGGACTGCCGCGGCTGGAGCTGATCGGGGCGGGCATCGCCTCGGTCGCCACGTCCTTCGCCACCTTCCTCATCATCGTCGTCTACACGCTGCGGCAACGGCAGTTGCGCCGCTATGCGGTGTTCGGCCGGCTGTGGCGCAGCGACTGGTCGAAGTTCTTCGAAATCCTCAGGCTCGGCTGGCCGATCGCGATCATGCTGCTTGTCGAAGTGGCGCTGTTTTCCGGCTCGTCGCTGATGATGGGCTGGATCGGCACCGTGCCGCTGGCCGCCCATGGCATCGCGCTGCAGCTGACCTCCATCACCTTCATGGTTCCGCTCGGCCTGGGGCAGGCGGGGATGATTCGCATCGGCCTTGCCGCCGGGCGCGGCGACCGCGCCGGGGTGGGGCGCGCGGGCTGGGCGGCGCTGACCGTATCGATGGGCTTCATGGTGATTTGCGCCGTCGCGTTCTGGCTGAAGCCCGAGCCCTTCGTGTCGCTGTTTCTCGATCTCGGCAATCCGCAGTCCGACGAGGTCCTGGCGATCGGCGTGACCTTCCTGGCAATCGCCGCGATCTTCCAGATCTTCGACGGGGCGCAGGTGGTCGGCGGGAGCCTGCTGCGCGGACTGTCGGACACCAAGACGCCGATGGTCATCGCGGTCATCGGCTATTGGGTCGGCGGCATGGGTCTGGCCTATGCGCTCGCCTTCCCGCTCGGGCTCGGCGGCATCGGCATCTGGTGGGGGCTCGCCTTCGGCCTGGCGGCCGTCTCCATCGTGCTGCTGTGGCGCTTCGCGGCGCGCGAGCGGCTCGGGCTGGTCTAGTCGGGCCGGTCCAGTCACGGGCGCGGGCGGTCACGAAGACCGGCCCGCTTTCCGACGGAGTGTCAGGCGCGCTGGGGACGGATGCGGTTCACATGGCCCATCTTGCGGCCCGGGCGCGTGTCCGATTTGCCGTAGAGATGCAGCGCCGCCGCCGGATCGCGCAGGATCTCCTGCCAGCGGTCGACCTCGTCGCCAATCAGGTTTTCCATCACCACGTCGCTATGGCGTTCGGCGCTGCCGAGCGGCCAGCCGGCGACCGCGCGTATATGCTGCTCGAACTGCGAGACGAGGCAGGCGTCCTGCGTCCAGTGACCGGAGTTGTGCACGCGCGGGGCAATCTCGTTGACCACAAGGCGGCTTTCCGCCCCCTGCGGCAGAACGAACATCTCCACGCCGATCACGCCGACGTAGTCCAGCTGGTCGGCGATGCGCTCGGCCATCGCACGGGCGTCCGCCGCCAGTTCCGCATCGAGCGCGGCCGGGACGGTCGAGGTCTTGAGAATGTGGTCGCGGTGGACGTTCTCGGCCACGTCGTAGGCGCGCACCGTCCCGTCGACGGCGCGGGCCGCGATCACCGACACCTCGCGCTCGAACGGCACGAAGGCCTCGAGGATGGCGGGGGCCTTGCCGATCTGCTGGAAGGCGGCCGCGGCATCGGCGCCGTCGCGCAGAAGCACCTGTCCCTTGCCGTCGTAGCCGAGCCGCCGCGTCTTGAGGATGCCGGTGCCGCCGAGCTGCGCGAGCGCTTGCGCGATGTCGCCGGCCGCGTCGATGCGGGCGAAATCGGCGACCGGAATGCCGGCATCGCGCAGGAACGTCTTTTCGTTCAGCCGGTCCTGGGAGACGGCCAGCGCGGTCGGGCCGGGGCGCACGCAGACCCGCTCTGCGAGATGCGCGGCCGTGGGGCCGGGGACATTCTCGAACTCATAGGTCACGACATCGACCGCGGACGCGAAGACGTCGAGCGCGGAAATGTCGTCATAGCCGGCAATCGTGAAGCTGCTGGCGACCTCGAAGGCCGGACTGTCCGGGTCCGGGCACAGGATATGCGTCTTCAGGCCAAGCGGGGCCGCGGCCAGCGCCAGCATCCGGCCAAGCTGACCGCCTCCGAGGATCCCGATCGTGTCGCCCGGCGACAGCGGGCGGGTCGGTGCCTGAGTGGTCATGGTGTTCGCATCCTTGGGCTGAAAGGCGGGGCTGGTCTGTTGAAGGCGCGGGCCGGTGCGCGGGGCACTCAGCGAAACGGGCGGAGGCGGCGTCAGCTCTCGTCGACCGGGCGCTCGGCAACCGCCTCGCTCTGGCGCGTGCGCCAGGCCTCGAGGCGCTCGGCAAGCGCGGGATCAAAGAGCGCGAGCACGGCGGCCGAGAGCAGGGCCGCATTGACGGCGCCGGCGCGGCCGATCGCCAGGGTGCCCACGGGAATGCCGGCCGGCATCTGGACGATCGACAGCAGGCTGTCCTCGCCCTTCAGGGTGCGGGACTCGATCGGCACGCCGAAGACCGGCAAGGATGTCATGGAGGCGGTCATGCCGGGCAGGTGGGCGGCGCCGCCGGCGCCCGCGATCACGGTCTTGAAGCCGGCCTCCTTCGCACTCCTGGCGAAGTCGTAGAGCCGGTCGGGGGTGCGGTGCGCCGAGACGATCCGCGCGTCATAGGCGATCCCGAGCGCGTCGAGCGTTTCCGCCGCATGCTTCATGGTCGGCCAGTCGGATTGACTGCCCATGATGATCGCCACCGGCGGCCGTGTCGTTGTCATGCGCCCGTTACCCCAGATCGGTTCGGTCCGGCGCTCCCCGGCGGGGAGGCTTCCTGAAAGGCCACGCACTATATGCAGCGCGGGGGCGGGCGCAAGAGCGGTTGAGGAAACGCGAACGGGCGGGGGCCACCACTCAGGCGATGATGTCCGGCAGAAGCTTGTCTTCCAGCGTGGCGATGCGGTCCTTCAGCGACAGTTTTTTCTTCTTCAGGCGCTGCATCTGCAACGCGTCGCTGCGTCCGGTGTCGTTCATCGCCGAGATCGCCATGTCGAGATCGCGGTGTTCCTGCCGCAATCTTGCAAGCTCGATGCGAACCGCGTTCTCGTCGTGACCGCTGCCCATGCCAGAATCCATGCCTTACTCCACGCGTGCGGTCCGAAGCGGCTCGGACCGGATTTCGGCGCCTGCCTGCACCTGCTGCAGGGCAAAGACGCGGCGCCGGCGGACAGGATACAGCGCGGGCGCGGTTTGCGGTAGGGCCGTGATGCGCGCGGCTCGAAATGCCGCCGCAGATGCCGGGATCGGACATCGTGTCGCAGGGTATCAAACAGGCCGTAACCGCTGGGTAACCCTGCCATCGGTGCAACCGGGAAGCGTTCGACAGGCGGTCCCTGCTGTGTCACACTCGTGTCGTCAAAAGCGCATAGGCAAGGAGGTTATCCATGTCCCTTCAGTCGCATCTCGTCGAGTTGCAGAAACGCCACTCCGACCTTGAACGTGAACTGGAAAAAGCGATGCGGCACCCGAGCACGGATTCGCTCGAGATTGCCTCGCTCAAGCGCCGAAAGCTTCACCTCAAGGACGAGATCAAGAAACTGCAATCGGACGCGACCTTGCACTGAAGTCAAAATGACGCAAGCCGGCGGGCCTGTCCCGCCGCACGACACCAGAAGCCGCGGCATTGCCGCGGCTTTTGTCGTTTCGGGGCGTTGTCCGCTAGACGGATTTCGCCATTTCGCGCAGGACGAACTTCTGGATCTTTCCGGTCGAGGTCTTCGGCAGCTCGGTGAAGACGACATGGCGCGGCGCCTTGAAGCGGGCCATGCGCTCCCGGCAGAAGGCGATAAGCTCGTCCGCCGTGACGCTGGCGCCGGTCTTGAGCTCGACGAAGGCGCAAGGGGTTTCGCCCCATTTCTCGTCCGGACGGGCGACCACGGCGGCGGCGATCACCTGGGGATGCTTGAACAGGACGTCCTCTACCTCGATGGAGGAAATGTTCTCGCCGCCCGAGATGATGATGTCCTTGGAGCGGTCCTTGAGCTGGATGTAGCCGTCTGGATGCAGCACGCCGAGATCGCCGGAATGGAACCAGCCGCCGGCGAAGGCCTCGGCGGTGGCCTGCGGGTTCTTCAGGTAGCCCTTCATCACGACGTTGCCGCGAAACATCACCTCGCCCAGCGTCTCGCCGTCGGCGGGAACGGCCTCCATGGTTTCCGGATCGCGGACGGTGAGGTCCTCCAGGGCAACGTAGCGCACGCCCTGGCGCGCCTTCAGCGCCGCCTGTTCGGCGGCCGGGCGCGCGTCCCACTCGCGCTTCCACTCGTTAACGACGGCGGGTCCGTAGACCTCGGTCAGCCCGTAGAGATGGGTAACGTTGAAGCCCGCGTCCTTCATCGCGGCGAGCACTGATTCCGGCGGCGGGGCGGCGGCGGTGAAGAAATCCACCACGCGTCCGCCGAGATCGCGCTTGTCGGCGTCCGCGGCGTTGAGGATCGTCGACATCACCACCGGCGCGCCGCACAGATGGGTCACGCCCTCATCGGCCAGCGCATCCCAGATCGGCTTCTGGCGCACCTGGCGCAGGCAGACATGGGTTCCGGCAACCACCGACATCGACCAGGGAAAGCACCAGCCGTTGCAGTGAAACATCGGCAGGGTCCACAGGTACACCGGGTGTTTCGCCATGCCGGCGGTCAGGATGTTAGCCTGGGCAAGCAGATAGGCGCCGCGATGGTGGTAGACGACCCCCTTCGGGTTTCCGGTCGTGCCGGAGGTGTAGTTCAGCGCGATCGCATCCCACTCGTCTTCCGGCAGCGACCAGGCAAACGCCGGATCGCCGCTCATGACGAAGGCCTCGTAGTCGAGCGAGCCGAGCCGCTCCCCCTCCTGGGCAAATTCGGGATCGTCGTAGTCGATCACGAGCGGAGACACCTCGGCCAGCGCCAGCGCCTCCTTCATCACCGGTGCAAACTCGCGGTCGGTGATCACGACCTTGCTGTCTGCGTGGCCGAGCTGAAAGGCGATGATGGCGGCGTCGAGCCGCGTGTTGAGCGAATGCAGCACGGCGCCGGCCATCGGCACGCCGTAGTGGGCCTCCAGCATCGGCGGGGTGTTGGCGAGCATCACCGTGACCGTGTCGTTCTTGCCGATGCCGCGCGCGGCAAGTGCGGAGGCAAGACGCCGGGTGCGGGCATAGAACTCCGCGTAGACCGTGCGGCTCGATCCGTGGACGATGGCGGTGTGATCGGGAAAGATGCTGGCGGCGCGGGCCAGAAAGCTCAACGGCGACAAGGGAGTGTAATTCGCCTGGGTCTTGTCGAGATCGCGCGTGTAGGGGCTGCCGCTATCGGCCATTCTGTCCTCCGAAGGCTCCGGCGGGCCCGCGGTGCGGTCGCCGTTCGTCGCGCCATCAAAGCGGCAATGCGCCGCGCGATCAACAGCAATGGTGGCGGCGGATCAGGCGATCAGCGCGCTCAGCCCGTCCCAGAACAGCTTGACCCCGATGATGGCCACGCCCGCATAGGTGATCTTGTAGAAAATCCCCGGGCGAATGCGTTTCACCAGCCAGGCGCCGGCGAAGGTTGCAAGCGGGGCCAGCGGCAGGAGAACCGCCGATGTGGCCAGGTTTTCCGCCGCGAACTGGCCAAGGGCGGCATAGGGCACCAGCTTGATCGCATTCACCGTGGTGAAGAAGATCACCGAGGTGCCGGCGAAGCGCACCGGATCGAGGCGCAGCGGCAGCATGTAGACCTGGTAGGGCGGGCCGCCGGCATGGCTGACGAAACTGGTGAAGCCGGAAATCATGCCCCAGAAGCGCCCGAGCCAGGGCCGCTGGGTCCGCGCGACGTTGCCGGCCCGCGCGCCGATCACCGCGTTGAGCGTGAACAGGATGGCGACGAGGCCGATCAGCAGGCGCACATGGGCCTCGCTGACCACGGCGGCGGTGAAATAGCCGATCGCGATCCCCACGATCGCGGCCGGGAGCAGGATTTTCAGGCTCGTCTTGTCGTAGATGCCGCGATAGGCGAAGAGCCCGGCCATGTCCATGACGACGAGGATCGGCAGCATGATGCCGGCGGCCTGCACCGGCGCGATGGTCAGGCTCATCAAGGGCACGCCAAGCAGCGACAGCGGTCCGCCGAAGCCGCCCTTCGCCAGGCCCACCATGATGACGGCAGGCACCGCGAAGGCGTAGAACATCGGGTCGGCGATGGGGGTCATTCGGCACTCGTTCGGCGGGTGGGGCAGGGAAGTGTCATAGGCCTTGCGGGGGCGGCTGTCACCCGTGTCCGCGCAACAGGCGCGCGCGGGTCGCTCGATCGTCTTCCGAGGCGGACGGCCCCGATCGCCACCATACGCAAACTCCCCATTCACCGAATGTCGTAGCCGCCCAAGTCTTGCCTTTCGCGGGCGGCTGGCGGCACATACGATGCTCAAGGGACAGGAGATACACTGCCGCCGGCAATCCGGTTCCGGGCCAACCGGAGCAGGGACCGCCGGCGCGTCGCACAGGGAGGAACGTCAGATGGCAAGCCGCTATCACGAGGTCTATGAGGGCTGGAAACGCGATCCGGAAGGCTTCTGGGCGGAGGCCGCCGCCGAGATCGACTGGATCAAGCCCTGGGACAAGGTGTTCGACGAAACCCTTGGCGGCTACGGGCAGTGGTTCGCCGGCGCGGAATGCAACACCTGCTACAATTGCCTCGACCGCCACGTGGAGCGCGGGCGCCCCGGCCAGCCGGCGATCATCTACGACAGCCCGATCACCGGCGCGAAGGCGACCTATTCCTACGAGGAAACGCTGGAGCGGGTGAATGCGATGGCCGCCGTCCTGAGCGACCAGGGCGTCACCAAGGGCGACCGCGTCATCATCTACATGCCGATGATCCCGGAAGCGGTGATGGCGATGCTTGCCTGCGCCCGTCTCGGCGCGGTGCATTCGGTCGTCTTCGGCGGCTTTGCCGCCAACGAGCTGGCTACCCGCATCGACGACGCCAAGCCGACCGCGATCATCGCCGCCTCCTGCGGCATCGAGCCGGGCCGGGTCGTGACCTACAAGCCGCTGCTCGACGAGGCGATCAATCTGTCCGCGCACAAGCCGGCCAACTGCTTCGTGCTGCAGCGCGAGCAGTCGAAGGCGGTGCTGACCGACGGGCGCGACCACGATCTCGGCATGCTGATGGACGAGGCGCTCGCCGCCGGGCGCAACGTCCCTTGCGTGCCGGTGAAGGCGACCGACCCGCTCTATATTCTCTACACCTCCGGCACCACCGGACAGCCGAAGGGCGTCGTGCGCGACAACGGCGGCCATATGGTCGCGCTCAAGTGGTCGATGACCAACATCTACGGCATCGAACCGGGGGAGGTGTTCTGGGCGGCCTCGGACGTCGGCTGGGTCGTCGGCCATTCCTACATCGTCTATGCGCCGCTGCTGCAGGGCGCGACCACCATCGTCTTCGAGGGCAAGCCGGTCGGGACGCCGGACGCGGGCGTGTTCTGGCGGGTCATCTCGGAGCACAATGTGGTGAGCCTGTTCACGGCGCCGACGGCGTTTCGCGCGATCAAGAAGGAAGACCCGCGCGGCGAACTGATCACCGAATACGATCTCGCGGGCTTCCGCTCGCTGTTCCTGGCCGGCGAACGCGCCGACCCCGATACGCTGCAATGGGCGGAGGACCAGCTCGGCGTGCCGGTGATCGATCACTGGTGGCAGACCGAGACCGGCTGGACCATCGTCGGCAATCCGCTCGGGCTTGGCCTGCTGCCGGTCAAGCACGGCTCGCCGACGGTGCCGATGCCGGGCTATGACGTGCAGGTGCTGGATGATGCGGGGCATCCGGTGCCGGCCGGAACGCTGGGCAATGTCGTGGTCAAGCTGCCGCTGCCGCCGGGCTGCCTGCCCACGCTGTGGCAGGCGCCGGAGCGCTTCCACAAGGCCTATCTCGAGGAGTTTCCGGGCTACTACAAGACGGCGGATGCGGGCGTGATGGACGAGGACGGCTATCTCTTCATCATGGCGCGCACCGACGACATCATCAATGTCGCCGGTCACAGGCTCTCCACCGGCGCGATGGAAGAGGTGCTGGCGGGCCATCCCGATGTCGCCGAATGCGCGGTGATCGGCGTGGTCGACACGCTCAAGGGCCAGGCGCCTTGCGGGTTCGTCGTGCTCAAGGCCGGCGTCAACCGTCCGCATGCGGAGATCGAGGCGGAACTGGTCAAGCGGGTGCGCGACAAGATCGGTCCGGTGGCGGCCTTCAAGCTGGCGATCACCGTCGAACGCCTGCCGAAGACGCGCTCGGGCAAGATCCTGCGCGCCACCATGCGCCAGATCGCCGACGGGGCCGAGGTCCGGGTGCCCGCGACAATCGACGACCCGGCGATTCTGGAGGAAATCGAGGAGGCGCTGAAGGCGCGCGGCCTCGCCGTGTGACGACGCCGGTTGCAGGGCGGACGCGCGGTGACGCAGCGTCCGCCGGCCTCGACGGGCGGTCCGGCCGCCGTTGCCGTGCGCCCCATCGACAGGCCGGGTTCCCCGGCCTATGGTCGCGGCGATGTCCGGCCCCGGCCGGTCACTTCGGATATGGACAACGCGACAAACGAGGATGCCAGTGTCCCTGGAAAACAAAGTAGCCATTGTCACCGGTGCGGCCGGCGGCATCGGCTTCGCCATCGCGAAGCGCTTCGTGCAGGACGGGGCGAAGGTGGTCATCGCCGATCAGGACGAAACCCGCGGCGAGGCGGCGGAAGCGGAGCTCAAGGCGCTCGGGGACGTGCTCTACGTCCATTGCAACGTCGCCGAGAAGCTGGACGTGCGCAATCTCGTGGCCGCGACGCTCGATGCCTACGGCGATATCGACGTTCTGGTGAACAACGCCGGGATTGTCGTCGGGGCGGACTTCCTCGACCTCGACGAGGCGGATTTCGACCGGGTCCTGTCCGTCAACCTGAAGGGCGCGTTCCTCTGTTCCCAGGCGGTGGCCCGTCACATGGTCGCCAAGGTCAAGGACGGCGGAACCCCCGGCACGATCATCAACATGTCGTCGGTCAATGCGGTCTTCGCGATCGCCAACCAGGTGCCCTATTCCGTTTCCAAGGGCGGGTTGAACCAGCTGACCAAGGTGGCGGCGCTGTCGCTTGCCGAATACGGCATTCGCGTCAACGGCATCGGCCCCGGCTCGATCATGACGGAGATGCTGGCCTCGGTGAACTCCGACCCGGCCGCGAAGGCACGCGTCTTGTCGCGCACGCCGTTGCGTCGCGTCGGCGAGCCGTCGGAAATCGCCGGCGTGGCGGCTTTCCTCGCCTCCGACGATGCAAGCTACATCACCGGCCAGACGATCTACGCCGATGGCGGCCGTCTGCCGCTGAACTACACGGTGCCGGTTCCCGACCAGGATTGAGCCTGCGGGCACGACCGCGAAAACAAAAGCCGGGCATCATGCCCGGCTTTTTTGGTTGAGGAGCGCGGTTCCGGTCGTTGCGGCTATTCGGCGGCGGAGCGTTCTGAGCCGGTTTCGGAGAAGGCGCGTGCGCCGGTCTCGAACTGCAGCTTCGCCAGTTTCGCGTAGAGACCGCCGCGGGCGACCAGATCCTCGTGCCGTCCGGTTTCCACGATCCGTCCGCCGTCCATCACCACGATCCGGTCGGACTTCAGCACGGTTGCCAGACGGTGGGCGATGACGAGCGTCGTGCGTCCCTCCATCAGCCGCTCCAGCGCCGCCTGGACGAGGGTCTCGTTCTCCGCATCAAGCGCGCTTGTCGCCTCGTCGAGAAGCAGGATCGGCGCGTCCTTGAGGATGGCGCGGGCGATGGCGACACGCTGGCGCTGGCCGCCCGACAAGGTGATGCCGCGTTCGCCGACCGGCGTGTCGTAGCCCTTTTCCAGCGCGCGGACGAATTCGTCGGCCGAGGCCGCGACGGCCGCCGCCTCGATTTCCTCGCGGCTGGCGTCGGCGCGCCCGAAGGCGATGTTTTCGGCAATCGTCGCGCCGAAAACGGTGGTGTCCTGCGGCACCAGCGCGATATGGCGGCGGATGTCGACCGGATCGCAGTCGCGCAGGTCGAAGCCGTCGATGCGGATGGTGCCGGCGGTGGGGTCGTAGAAGCGCATCAGGAGATGGAACAGCGTCGACTTGCCGGCGCCGGAGGGGCCAACCACGGCGACGGTTTCGCCGGGCGATATGTCGATGTCGATCCCGTCGAGAACCGGCAGGTTTGCCTCCGGTCCGTAGGAAAACGAGACCCCGTCGATGTGGACCGCGCCTTCCATGCGCTTGGGAAGCTTCGCCGGCGCCGGGGGGGCTGCGATCTGCGGGCGGATCTGGAGGATTTCCGAAAGCCGCTCGGCCGCGCCGGCTGCAAGCGAGATCTCGCCCCAGACCTGGCTCATCTCGCCGAGCGCGCCGGCCGCGAAGATCGAATAGAGCAGGAACTGGCCGAGCTCGCCGGCCGTGATCCGGCCGACGAAGACATCGCTGGCGCCGACCCACAGCACGGTGACCACGCTGGAGGCGATGACGAAGATCGCAAAGCCGGTCAGCAGCGCGCGCGCCAGGATCGCGGTGCGGGCCGCGCGAAAGGCCTCTTCCACGGAGGCGGAAAACCGGCCGCCGGCATGGCGCTCGTTGGTGAAGGCCTGGAGCGTGCGGATCGAGCCGAGAATCTCGGAGGCATAGGCGGAGGCGTCGGCGAGCGTATCCTGGGCGTGACGCGAGCGCCGGCGCACCTTGCGGCCGAAGGCGATCAGCGGCAGCACGATCACCGGAATGGCGCCCAGCACGAAGAGCGACAGCCGCGGGCTGGTGACGACCATCATGCCCGAGGCGCCGAGGAACATCACCATGTTGCGCATGGCGATGGAGGCGCTGGCGCCGACGGCGGACTTGACCTGGGTCGCATCGGCGGTGAGGCGCGAGATCATCTCGCCCGACTTCGCCTTGTCGAAATAGGCCGGCGACAGGTGGACGAGGTGGGAGAACACGTCGGCGCGCACGTCGGCGACGATGCGTTCGCCAAGCGATGTGACGAGGAAGTAGCGCAGCGCCGAAAAGGCGGCGAGCGCGGCCGCAACCGCGATCAGGACGGAAAAATAGTTGTTCACCAGCGAGGGATCGTCGGCGCCGAAGCCGAAGTCGATCATCCGGCGGATGGCGACCGGCAGCAGCAGGGTGGTCGCGGAGGCGCCGAACAGCGCCAGCAGCGCCAGTGCGACATGCGTCTTGTAGCGCGCGACATAGGGAAGCAATGCGGCAAGCGGCCGGATATCGCGTTTTCCGGCCCGCTGGGGAGCCGTTGATGAACCATAGCGGGACACGCTGTCTCTTTTCTCCGTTCGGGGTATCGTCAATCTTGCGGCATGTGCGGATCCGCGGGGTCTTACCGCGGACCATAACCGGATCGGCACGCGAAGGCCAAGCGCCTGCATGCCGGCGTATGGCCGCACCCGGCCGGTTTTTGCCGGACGCGCGCCCGTGGCCGGCCAATCCGCCGGCCGGGGAACCCTGCTCTTGTCTTCACGACGCGTATCGGGTATAGGCTCGCGATCAGGGTTTCGGGGCCCGGGCCGATCGACGGTTCAGCCCCATACGAACCGCACATCCACTCTAAACACGGTAGAGGTCGGCATCGCCGGGCGCGGCGCGTGTTTCTTCGGATCGGTGCGGTGTCATTGAGATCAACCAGACGCGCCGAGCCTCCCCAGGGCCGGTGTCAGCCGCAGGCACGGGGACTAACGATGAAGAAAGACATTCATCCCGCATACCACACGATCAAGGTGGTGATGACGGACGGCAGCGAATTCCACACGCGCTCCACTTATGGCGCCGAGGGCGACACGCTCCAGCTGGACATCGATCCGCGCACGCATCCGGCCTGGACCGGCGGCGACCGTCAGCTGATGGACCGCGGCGGCCGCGTGTCCCGCTTCAAGAACAAGTACGCCGGTTTCCTCGGAAACTGAGCCGGGATCGCCGCTTCAGCGGCATCTTGCGAAAACAAAAACCCCGGCTCGTCGAGCCGGGGTTTTTTGTGTCTGCGGTCGCGATGTGGTGCGGCGGGTCTCGTCACCTGTCTTGCGGTGACATCCGCCGGTCCGTGGGACCGGCGTAAGCCTGCCGTGCCTGTGTCAGGACGGGCGGTTCTGACCGAAGGCGGCGGTCAGCACGCTGAGCTGCGCGGCGACCGGGTTTTCGCCCGGAACCGGCATGGGCGCCCGGTCCTTGGCCTCATAGATCATCCGGTCGAGATGCACGATGCGCTCCTGCAGGCGCACGGAGCGGTCGATCAGGTCGCGAAGCTGCGCGGGCAGCTCGTCCCAGCCGGGTCCGCCCTGGCTCGAGGACAAGGTGCTGAGGCGGACCTTGTTCTTCTCGCTGCCGGCCTGTTCGGAGGACATCTCGCCTTCGTTGACGGCGCGCTGCAACAGCAGCCAGGAGGCCATCTGCATCAGCCGCGTGGTCAGGCGCATCGATTCGGTCGCATAGGCGAGCGATGCCGCACGCGGCAGTGATTTCGATTCCACGCGACCGTCGCCATCCAGATAGGCGGCGGTCTCCTCGACCAGCGCCATGCCGTCGCTGAACAGCGCAGAAAACATCTCCGAATTGGCAAGCCGGTCGACGAAATCGATGGGGCCGCCCTGGAAGGTCCGTGTGTTCCGGTCCGTCATGCGCCTGTGCCTCCTGTAAACTCGTGGGTCTTGTCGCAGTGGCGGCCCGGGATGGGAAGTGTCCGGCTTCAGACCGGTGCATCCTGTCCCGAAATGGGCCGTTTGCGGTGACGTCTGACACCAACCCGCAAACGGCGTGCCAAGGGAGCGAGGCCACGAACCTCTTGTGTCCGCCTCCGGGATACACCGAAGCGCGGCACAAAAAAAGAGCCGCGACGAACGCGGCTCGAAGTCATTAACAGGGAGGCGTCAAACAGAGTGGACAGGAGCCACTCGAAATCCAGATGACTGGATATGCACAGTTATAATTTGGAAAGCTTAATAAACGGTAAATGATTAAAATTCGAATGACCTGAAATGGGTCACCTTGCGTTGTCGCGAGACAAATTCATTGAATTTATTGGTGTTTGTTACAGGGCTTATTTGCGGAAAACGGCATCGGCCGCTGCGCGGACGCCGCCACGGGCATCCCGTTCGGCCGTGACGCGCAGGACTTCCGCCTGCAGCAGGGCGATGCGCTCGGCCAGTTCCTGTTCGGACAGGCGGGACAGGTCTTCGCCAAGCACGACCGGCGCCGCGAGCGGACGTGCGCTGTCTTCATTGGCCGCCATCGTGCGATCTCCCGTAAGCGTGTGCCGAAGGGGACCGATTGTTCCGGCTTTCCGGTCTTGCGTCAATTGTCAGGCTTGGCGGGAATGCGTAAACCGGTCGGGACACGATTTTTCAGATCCCTGGAGGCAGCAATGAGCAGCACCGAGCGCATGATGACGGCAATCGGCTTCAAGAGCCCGGGAGGGCCGGACGTGCTTGCGGCGGAAAGCCGTCCCGTTCCCTCGCCGCGCGAGGGGCAGGTGCTGATCGCGGTTGCGGCCGCCGGCGTCAACCGGCCGGACGTGCTGCAGCGCAAGGGCGCCTATCCGCCGCCTCCGGGCGTGACCGACATTCCCGGCCTTGAGGTCGCCGGCACGATCGCCGGCGTCGGGCCGAAGGTGGACGGTCTCGCCGAAGGCGACGCGGTGTGCGCGCTGGTGCCCGGCGGCGGCTATGCGCAATATGTCGTCGCGGACGCCGGCTGTGTGCTGCCCGTGCCCAAGGGGCTGACGCTGACCCAGGCCGCGGCCCTTCCCGAAACCTTCTTCACCGTCTGGAGCAATGTCTTCGACCGGGTCGGCCTCAGCGCCGGGGAGAGCTTTCTGGTGCATGGCGGAACGTCGGGGATCGGCACGACCGCGATCCAGCTCGCCAAGGCCTTCGGCGCGACGGTGTTCACCACGGTCGGCTCGGAGGAAAAGGCGCAGGCCGCGCGCGCGCTCGGCGCCGATCATGTGATCGACTACAACCGGCAGGACTTCGTGTCGGAGATCCTTGAGATCACCGACAAGCGCGGCGTCGACGTGATCCTCGACATGGTCGGCGGCGACTATGTGGAACGGAACTGGAAAGTGGCGGCGGTCGAGGGTCGCATCTGCCAGATCGCCACGCTGAACGGGGTGAGCGAGCAGGTGAACTTCTCCCGGTTGATGGTGAAGCGGCTGACGCACACCGGCTCGACGTTGCGGCCGCGCGACACCGCCTTCAAGGCCGCGATCGCCGAGAAGCTGGCGCAAAAGGTCTGGCCGCTGATCGAGGCCGGCACGATCGCCCCGGTGATGGATTCCACCTTTCCGCTTGCGGATGCCGCTAAGGCACATGCCCGCATGGAGAGCTCCGGCCACATCGGAAAAATCGTGCTCTTGACCGGCGCGGCGCCCTGATCCGGGTTTGATTTCGGGGCACGAAGCGCGTATAAGCCTGCAAGTTCCCCGTCAATGTGACATGATTTCGGCTTTGCCAGCCGCCTTGCGAAAGCTTGGGACCTGGCGAAGCGCACAGGAGGATTTTACCCATGGCAACGCCTCCCTTGATGCCCAAGGCAACGGCCGTGTGGCTGGTGGACAACACGTCGCTCAGCTTCGATCAGATTGCGGACTTCTGCAACTTGCACCCCCTTGAGGTCAAGGCCATCGCGGACGGCGAGGCCGCGCAGGGGATCAAGGGGCTCGACCCGGTGATGACCGGCCAGCTCAGCCGCGAGGAAATCGACAAGGCGCAGGCCAACACCGGATACCGGCTGAAGCTGCAGGAAGCCAAGACCCGGGTGCCGGAAACCAAGCGCAAGGGCCCGCGCTACACGCCGGTGTCGCGCCGTCAGGACCGTCCGAACGCGATCCTCTGGCTGGTGCGCAATCACCCGGAACTGAAGGACGCGCAGATCATGCGCCTGGTGGGCACCACCAAGCCGACGATCCAGGCGATCCGCGAGCGCACCCACTGGAACTCCGCCCAGCTGACGCCGATGGATCCCGTGACGCTCGGCCTGAGCAGCCAGATCGAACTCGACATGGAAGTCGAGAAGGCCTCGAAGCACCTGCCGCCGAAGCCGGAAGGCGAAGTCGAGACCACGCTGCTGCCGGTCGACGAGACGACCTCGGAAGACGCGATGGCGGCCGCCTTCGCACGGCCCGCACCGTCGCAGCCGAAGGAAGAAGAGATCGACGCCGATGCGGTCTTCGCCAAGCTGAATTCGCTCAAGGACAGCAGCGCGGCTCCCGCCGAAGAGGCGGAAGAGGCCGAAGACGACGTGCCGTCCGATCCCTTTGCCGGGTCGAGCGATGAGGCTAAGGCCGGCGAGACGGCGGACGGCGACGACGAGAGCGCCGGCAAGAGCTGAGCCCGCGGATCGCGGATGCCATAGCGCGCGCCGAATGATGCAAGCCGCTCCGGAGATCCGGGGCGGCTTTTTTCGTGTCCGCGCAAAGACGGCGGTCAGCGTTCGGTGAGTTTCAGCTCGATGCGGCGGTTGCGGGCGAGCGCTTCGGGGTCGTCGCCTTCTTCGAGCGGCTGGAATTCGCCGAAGCCGGCGGCGACCAGACGTTCGGGATCGACGCCCTGGTCGATCAGATAGCGCACGACCGAGATCGCGCGTGCCGCGGAGAGCTCCCAGTTGTTGCGGAACCGTCCGGTGCCCGACAGCGGCCGGGCATCCGTATGGCCGTCGACGCGCAGCACCCAGTTGATCTCGTCGGGGATCTGCACGGCCAGCTCCTTGACCGCATCCGCGAGCTTCTTGAGTTCGGCTTCGCCGGCCGGATTGATCGTATCCTCGCCGGAGGAGAAGAGGACCTCCGACTGGAAGACGAACCGGTCGCCGACGACGCGGATGTCGGAGCGCTGCGACAGGATCTCGCGCAGCCGGCCGAAGAAGTCCGAGCGATAGCGCGACAGCTCCTGCACGCGCTGGGCCAGCGCGACGTTCAGCCGGCGGCCGAGGTCGGCAATCTTGGTCTGGCTCTCCCGGTCGCGGCTTTCGGAGGCCTCCAGCGCGCTTTCCAGCGCGCCGATCTGGCGGCGCAGGGCGGAAATCTGCTGGTTGAGCAATTCGACCTGGGAGAGCGCGCGCTGCGAGATCCGTTTCTCGGCGTCGAGCGCGGTCTCCAGCGTCGCCACCGCGCCGCCGGCCTGATCGGCCTGATTGGAGGAGGCATCGAGCAGGCCCGCCAGCCGGTCGCGTTCGCTCTCGGCGTCGTTCAGATTGGCGGTGAGGGAGGCGATCGTGTCCTCAAGATCGCGTCCGCTGGCGCGCTCCAGCGCAAGCAGCTCCGTCAGCTCGCTGATCTGAGCGTTGAGGCGGTTCAGCACCGTGTCGCGACCGGAGAGCTGCTGGCCCAGAAAGAATTGCGCGAGGACGAAGATCGACAGCAGGAAGATGATCACCAGCAGGAGCGATGCCATCGCGTCGACGAAACCCGGCCAATAGTCGGTGCGCGCGTCGCGCCGTCTGAGCCGTGAGCCGGCCATGGTCAGCCCGTCCTTTCCGGTCTGGTCAACCCTTGTCGTCCTTGATGCGCTCGAAGGCGCGGGACATGGTCTTCAGCAGTTCCTCGATGCGCTTTTGCTGCAGCGACTGGTCGTCGGCCCATTCGCGCATCATCTGCTGCTCGTTGCGCACATGCTGCACCAGCCCCTGAATGCCTTCCGCAAGATTGGCCATCGCAACGGCAGCATTGCGGCCGGCGCCGCCGCCGCCATCGGCGACCGCCTTGCGCAGGTTGTCGATGGCAAAGCGCAGCTCCGCCATGCCGGAGCCGCCGCCGCCCGCGCCGTCTTCCGGCTCGATGTCGGTCTGGGTCGACAGCCAGTCCTCAAGCTCGTTGTAGAAGCGGTTCTGCGCCTGGCCCGCCTGCAGGTCGAGGAAGCCCAGCACCAGCGAGCCGGTGAGGCCGAAGAGCGATGACGAAAACGCCGTGCCCATGCCCGACAGCGGGGCTTCCAGGCCGGCCTTGAGATCCTCGAAGATCACATTGGCGTCGCCGGAGCCGACGTCGAGGCTCTGGATTGTGACATTGACCGAGCCCACCGTCTGCAGCAGGCCCCAGAAGGTGCCGAGCAGGCCGAGAAACACCAGAAGGCCGGTGAGGTAGCGCGCCATCTCGCGCGCCTCGTCGAGGCGCATGCCGATGGAATCGAGGATGGAGCGGGTTGTCGCCGGCGACAGCATGGTCTCGCCGGCGCGGTTGCCGAGAAGCGTCGCCATCGGCGCCAGCAGCACGGGCGGACGGCGCACCTCGATGCCCGGATCGCCAAGGCGGAAGCCGTTGACCCAGTTCACCTCGGGCATCAGGCGGATCACCTGGCGAATGGCGAGGAGAATGCCGATCAGCCCGGTGGCGAGGATCAGGCCGTTGAGGCCCGGATTGCTCATGAAGGCTGTGGCGATCTGGCGGTAGAGAATGAGGGCGAGAAACGCCACCACCGCCAGGAAAATCATCATCCGGATCAGATAGACCCAGGGACTGGACAGGCTGTACGGATCATAGGCGCGCGCCATGAGGGCTTGTCGACTCCCTGTTGAAGACGCGCCCTTGATAGCGTGATTGTCCCTTGCGTGAAAAGCCGTAATTCGTTCGGGCGCGTTCCGCTCAGTCGTTGGCGTTGGCCAAGAGCTTGCGCAACTGGCCCTGGATCGACTCGTTTCCGGCAACGATCGAGCGGGTCTCGAACATCTTGTCGCCGCCCTTGATGTCGGTCACGAAGCCGCCGGCCTCGCGCACCATCAGGAGGCCGGCCGCCATGTCCCAGGGCGACAGTCCATGCTCCCAGAAGCCGTCGAAACGGCCCGCGGCGGTCCAGGCAAGATCGAGCGCGGCGGCGCCACAGCGGCGAATGCCGGCAACCTCGCCCATGACGTGGCGGATTTCCTTGAGCGAGCGCGCATGATCGCCAACGCCCAGGAAGGGGATGCCCGTCGCGACAACGCAATCAGGCAGTGCCTTGCGCGCCGCGACCCTGAGCCGCCGGTCGTTCATGAAGGCGCCGCGGCCGCGCTCGGCGGTGTAGAGTTCGTCCATCGCCGGATTGTAGATCACGCCGGCGACGATCACGCCGTCGCGCTCCAGCGCGATAGAGACGTTGAAGATCGGAATGCCATGCAGGAAGTTCGTGGTCCCGTCGAGCGGATCGACGATCCAGCGGTGCTGCGGGTCCTCGCCGGGGATGGTGCCGGCCTCTTCCATCAGGAAACCGTAGTCGGGGCGGGCCTTCTGCAATTCGGCGCGCACGATCTTCTCGGCGTTGAGATCGGCTGCGGAGACGAAGTCGCTCGGACCTTTCCGCGAGACCTGCAGGTTCTCCACCTCGCCGAAATCGCGGGCGAGACTGCGCCCGGCCTTGATTGCGGCCTGGACCATGACATTGAGAATGGCTGAGCGGGACATCGCGGTTCCTGAAGAGATGCGGGCGGCGAGACCGGGCCCGGAAACATGGGGTCAGCGTTCGACCGCCGGCGAGCGAGGGCGTGCCCTCGGTGCCGGCAGTCGGTGCGGGAGCGGGCCGATCAGTCGGCGCGCTTGACGTACTCCACCAGTTCGGTGTCGACGACGATGCGTTCGCCGGCGGTGATGAACGGCGGCACCATCACGCGCACGCCGTTTTCCAGCATGGCGGGCTTGTAGGACGACGACTGGGTCTGGCCCTTGACGACGGCATCGGCCTCGGTGATCTCGAGCGTCACATACTGCGGCAGCGTGATGCCGATCGGACGCTCCTCGTGCAGCTCCAGGGTGACCATCATGCCGTCCTGAAGGAACGCGGCGCGCTCGCCGACGAAATCGGCCTGCAGCTCGATCTGCTCGTATGTCTCGGTGTTCATGAACACCAGCATGTCGTCCTGCGGGTAGAGATACTGGAAGTCGCGCTGCTCGAGACGGACGCGCTCGACCTTGTCGGCGGAGCGGAAGCGCTCGTTCAGCTTGCGGCCGTCGATCAGGTTCTTCATCTCCACCTGGGCGAAGGCGCCGCCCTTGCCGGGCTTCACATGCTCTGTCTTGACCACGGCCCAAAGCGTGTCCTGATGCTGGAGCACATTGCCGGGTTTGATTTCATTGCCGTTGATTTTCATGACTTCGAGCTCGTCTGCCGGTGTTCGCGCCGCCGGACCTGTCGCACGACGGGGCGGACGCTGACTGTGAATGAACGCAAGTGCGGATTGCGCGCGCCTGGCACGAGGCCGGCAAGCTTGCCGGGCCGGTGTCCTTTGCCGCGCGGCTCGCGAACTTGCCGCATGGTTCCTGATGCGCGGCCTGTGCACCACACTTCCGGTCGCCAATCAAGCAAAAAGGCGGAAAACGCCGCTTCAGGGGATGGGACCGCCTTCCGGCGCGGCGGTCGGATCGGCGACATAATCCTTGGCGAAGGCCTCGGCGGCGGCCAGGGCGTCCGGGTCCAGACCGGCCAGAATGCCGTCGAGCTGGAGATCCGAAACGCCGAGCCCGCGGGCCGCCAGATGCCAGCCGGCGGCTTTTTCCAGATCCACGTCTCGACCCCGGCCATAGGCGTAGACCCGTGCCAGGCGGTTCATGGCGACGGGATTGCCCGAGGTGGCGGCGCGTTCGAACCAGTCGGCGGCTTCCGGTTCATTCGGGTCGACGCCGCGTCCGTTGAAGCGCAGGATGCCATAGCGCACCTGCGCGCCGACATGCCCCTGGCGCGCGGCGCGGCCCATCCAGAAGGCGGCGCGCGCCTCGTCGCGCACATCCGCAGGCCCGTCGAGACGAAACTGGGCGAGCTCGAACTGTGCGTCGACATCGTCCAGCTCGGCGGCCTTCTGCAGGAGCTCCAGCGCCGTGTCGGGATCATAGGGGCGGCCCTCGCCGGTCCGGTAGAGACCCGCGAGATTGTATATCGCCTCCGGCACATCGGCATCGGCGGCGATCTGGAACATGTCGCCGGCCTTCTGCCGGTCCTCGGCGACGCCGATGCCGTTGAGCAGCAGCAGCCCATAGCGCAGGGCGGCCTTGACATTGCCGTTGGCGGCCGCGAGCGAATACCAGCTCGCTGCCTTCTCGGCGTCCTGGGGCAGACCGCGTCCGGTCTCGTACAACACCCCGAGGAGGGTCTGGGCCGCGGTGTCGCCCTCTTCCGCGCGCGGGGTCGCCAGCGACAACGCTGTCAGATACCAGCCACGCTGGAAGGCGCCATAGGCATAGTCGATGGTTTCGCCTTCAACGGGGAGCGGCAGCGGCGGGCGCGTGCCCACCGGGCTCGGCAAGGGCTCCTGGTCGTCGGCCAATGCCTCCAGCCGGGTCGCGGTGCCGGTGAGCGGGTTTGCCGCGGAACCGGTCGCCGGCTCCCCTTCCAGCGGCGCCATCTGCGGCGGCGAGACCTCCGCCGCCGGCGATGGCTCGCCCGACTGCGCGAGCGCCATGCCGCCGGCGGACAGCACCGCGGCGAGCGTTGCCGCCACGGTCAGCGCATGGATCCCCGGTGTGGCGCGTGTGGTCATCCGTCTTCCGAATTGGCGAGCGTGTATTGCGCCAGAATGTCGTTTGCCGCGGTCACGGCCGCGGCCGGGCCGTCCGGGTGGTTCCAGATCGCGCCGCGCACGGCCACGAAATCGGCGCCGGTCGCCGCACAGGTTTCAATCCCGGAGAAGGCACTGCCGCAGAGCGCGACGCAAGGGGTTTCGAACAGTTCCGACCACCAGTCGGCGAACTGCAGCGTTTTCGGATGCACCTCGGCATCCTCGCTGCGTTCGATCAGGCCGAAGAACACATAGTCCGCGCCCATTTCCGCGACCTGCATGGCATCGTGGCGGCTGCGGATGTCGCCCACCCCGACGATGCCATTGGGGTGAAAGTTTTCCAGAGCGCCGGCCAGGTTCTCGGAGCCGGCGTCGACATGCACGCCGTCGGCGCGGGCGCGCCCGGCGGAGCGGGTGTCGTTTTGCAGCAGCACGGCGGTGCCGGCGGCCTGGGCGATCGGCACAACGCGTTCGGCGATCTTCTGGGCGGCGCCTTCGCCCCAACCGCCGTCGGCGATCAGCAGGCAGGCGACATCGCCGCCGGACAGCGCGGCTTCCACGGCCCGCGGAAAGCTGTCCGGGTCGAGGTCGATCGGTGAGATCAGATAGAGGCGCGGGTGCACGTCACTCGTCCTTCCGGGTCGCCAGAGGAGCAGGGCGGTCGGTTGCCATTCGATGCTGAGAGATGGCGGCCGATCACGGCAAAAGAGGGGCAGACCTGCCCCTCCCGTTTCGCAGTTCAAAGCGGGCGGCAATGCGCCGCCCGGCCGTCGTGTCAGGCGGTCTCGAGGTCCTTGGACCATTCGCCCTTGGCGGCGTGGCCGTTCATCCGGGCACGGTGCGCGAAGGCGGCCTGACCGGCTGCGACGTTCTCCGGCTTGCCGCCCCAGGCCTTCAGCGCCGACTGCTGCAGCGCGCGGCCGTAGGAGAAGGTCAGCTTCCACGGCAGGTCGCCGGAGGCGTTCATCAGGTTGAGGTGCTCGGTGGCGAGCTCGTCCGACTGGCCGCCCGAGAGGAAGGCGATGCCCGGGACGGCGGCCGGAACGGTCGAGCGCAGGCAGCGCAGCGTCAGCTCGGCGACCTCTTCGGGGGCAGCCTGGAAGGCGGCGTTCTTGCCCGGAACGATCATGTTCGGCTTCAGGATGATGCCTTCCAGCATGACATCCATCTGGAACAGCTCGGCGAACACCGTGTTGAGCGTCCACTCGGTCACTTCGTAGCAGGTCTCGATGTCGTGGCTGGCGGCGGCGCCGTCCATCAGCACCTCCGGCTCGACGATCGGGACGATGCCGGCTTCCTGGCACAGCGCCGCATAGCGGGCGAGCGCATGGGCATTGGCCTGGATGCAGGTCGAGGACGGCAGGCCGTCGTCTTCGGAGATATCGATCACCGCGCGCCACTTGGCGAAACGGGCGCCGAGTTCGTAATATTCCTCGAGGCGTTCGCGCAGGCCGTCGAGGCCTTCGGTCACGGTCTCGCCCGGGAAGCCGGCCATCGGCTTGGCGCCCTTGTCGACCTTGATGCCGGGAACGGCGCCGGCCTTGCGGATCAGCTCGACGAGCGGCGTACCGTCGGCGGCCTTCTGGCGCAGCGTCTCGTCGAACAGGATGACGCCGGAGATGTGGTCCTTCATCGCCGCGTCGGCGCGGAACAGCATCTCGCGATAGTCGCGGCGGTTGTCCTCGGTGTTTTCGGTGTCGATCTGGTCGAACCGCTTCTTGATGGTGCCGGTGCTTTCATCGGCCGCCAAAATGCCCTGGCCGGGAGCCACCATGGCCTCGGCGATGTCCTCGAGACGCTCACTCATCCGATCGGTCCTTTTCTTCGTGCCGCATTGTTCGCGAGATGCTGCGGCTTTTAATCAAAAGCGCCGGGCTTGAGAAGCCGCGGCGCAGGGGGATCAACAACAGGCTTAACGCTTCAGCGCCAGCACGCCCGGGAGCGTCTTGCCTTCCATCCACTCAAGGAAAGCGCCGCCCGCCGTCGAGACATAGGAAAAGTCGTCCGCCGCACCGGCGTGATTGAGGGCTGCCACCGTATCGCCGCCGCCGGCGACCGTGATCAGCGGTCCGTTGCTGGTGCGGGCAGCCGCATAGCGCGCGGCGGTCACCGTCGCGGTGTCGAAGGGCTCGATCTCGAAAGCGCCGAGCGGTCCGTTCCACACCAGCGTCGCGGCGGCGTCGATCGCGGCCTTGACGGCGGCGACCGTATCCGGGCCGACATCGAGGATCATCGCATCGGCGGGAACGGCGTCGACGCTCACCGTCTCGTTTGCCGCGCCGGCCTTGAACTCGCGGGCGACCACGGCGTCGGTGGGCAGCAGGATCTTGCAGCCGGCCGTCTTCGCCTCGTCCAGGATCGCGCGGGCGGTATCGGCCAGGTCGTGCTCGCACAGCGACTTGCCGACATCCTTGCCCTGGGCGGCGAGGAAGGTGTTGGCCATGCCGCCGCCGATCACCAGCGTGTCGACCTTCTTCACCAGATTGGCGAGCAGGTCGATCTTCGAGGAGACCTTGGCGCCGCCGACGACGGCCATGACCGGGCGCTTCGGCGTCGTGAGCGCCTTTTCCAGCGCTTCCAGTTCCGCCTGCATCGTGCGTCCGGCATAGGCGGGAAGGCGGCGTGCCAGCCCCTCGGTGGAGGCATGGGCACGGTGGGCGGCGGAAAAGGCGTCGTTCACATAGAGATCGCCGAGCGCGGCCAGTTCGTCGGCAAAGCCGGTGTCATTGGCTTCCTCGCCGGCATGGAAGCGGGTGTTTTCCAGAAGCAGCACATCGCCGTCGCTCAGGGCGTCGACGGCGACGCGCGCCGCCTCGCCGACGCAGTCGGCGGCAAATGCGACCGGGGTGCCAAGGCGCTCGGTCAACGCGGCCGCGACGGGCGCGAGGCTCATCTCCAGCACCGGCTTGCCCTTGGGGCGGCCGAAGTGCGCGAGCAGGACGGTCCGTGCGCCCTTTTGCGACAGTTCGCGCAGGGTCGGCAGGATGCGGTCGATGCGGGTCGTGTCGGTGACCCGGTTGCCGTCCATCGGAACGTTCAGGTCGACGCGCACGAGCGCGCGCTTTCCGGCGATTTGATCAAGATCGTCGAGGGTCTTGAAGCTGCTCATCTTGGCTGGTTCCGTGAGGTCGGCCCGGTCGGGGGCTGGCAATTTGCGGGCGGTCCGAGACCTTGGCACCCTTCCGTCAGCGGTCGGCGCCGCCGCTGGAATGGTTGCGGACAGTCTCGGCCCTGGCCCGGTCCGTTTCCGGATGCCACATCTTGCGGCGATCCGGATGGGTCGGGTCCGATTTCCGGTCGAGACGATAGAAACCGAACCCGAGAAGCGCGAGGGCTCCCAGAAAAACGAAGATGCCCGGGATGTGAAATCCGAGGATCTCCATTTGCCGTCCTAGATGGTCTTCGCCAGGGCGACGGCGGTGTCCGACATGCGGTTGGAGAAGCCCCATTCGTTGTCGTACCAGGTGAGGATGCGCACCATGGTGCCGTCCATGACCTTGGTCTGGTCCATGTGGAAGACCGAGGAATGGCTGTCGTGGTTGAAGTCGCAGGACACCAGCTTGTCGTCGGTGTAGCCGAGGATGCCCTTCAGCTTGCCGTCGGCGGCCGAGCGGATCGCCGCGTTGATTTCGTCCACGCTGGTCGCGCGCTTGGCAATGAACGTCAGGTCGACGACCGAGACGTTCGGGGTCGGAACGCGGATGGCGACGCCGTCGAGCTTGCCGTTCAGCTCCGGCAGCACCAGGCCGACGGCCTTGGCCGCACCGGTGGAGGTCGGGATCATCGACAAGGCGGCCGCGCGGGCGCGGTAGAGATCGGAGTGCATGGTGTCGAGCGTCGGCTGATCGCCCGTGTAGGAGTGGATCGTCGTCATGAAGCCGGTCTCGATGCCGATGGCCTCGTTCAGCACGGAGGCGACCGGCGCCAGGCAGTTGGTCGTGCAGGAGGCGTTGGAGACCACGAGGTCGGCGCTGGTCAGGGCGTCATGGTTGACACCATAGACGATGGTCTTGTCGGCATTGGCGGCCGGTGCGGAGACCAGAACGCGCTTGGAGCCGTTCTCAAGGTGCATCGCGGCCTTGTCGCGGCTGGCGAAGATGCCGGTGCACTCCATGGCGACGTCGACGCCGAGTTCGCCCCAGGGAAGCTCCTTGGGATCGCGGATCGCGGTCACCTTGATCGGGCCCTGGCCGACGTCGATCGTGTCGCCGTCGACGGTCACGGTGGCGGGAAAGCGGCCATGCACGGAATCGTAGCGCAGCAGATGCGCGTTGGTCTCAACCGGGCCCAGATCGTTGATCGCCACGACCTGGATGTCGGTGCGGCCCGATTCCACGATGGCGCGCAGAACATTGCGGCCGATCCGTCCGAACCCGTTGATGGCAACTTTTACGGTCATGTGAGTGTCCCCTTTCCTGGCGCAAATCGCCGTCCAGTCCGGCCCGCGCGATGCCGCCGTGTTCGGCTGCGTGCGGACGTGTTCGAAATATCGGCCGGCGGGCGCCGTGCCCACCGGTTGAACAGCCCGCCCCGCCAGTCCGGCTGGGCGGGCAGTTGTCGGTCAGCCGCCGATGCGGGCGGTGACGGCCTCGACCACGGCCTCGGCGGTAATGCCGAAGTGCGCGTAGAGATCCTTGTAGGGTCCGCTTGCGCCGAAGCCCGACATGCCGATGAAGATGCCGTCCCGCCCGATGATCCGGTCCCAGCCCTGGCGGATGCCGGTCTCGATCGCGACCTTGACGCCCGGGCCGCCGATGATGTCGGCCTGATAGTCTTCCGACTGGCGCTCGAAATGCTCCATGCAGGGCACGGACACGACGCGGGTCTGGATGCCCTGGGCTTCCAGCGCCTCGCGCGCTTCAAGCGCGATCTCGACCTCGGACCCGGAGGCGAACAGCGTCGCGGCCGGCGTGTCTTCGGCGTCTGCAACGACATAGGCGCCGCGGGCGCAGAGGTTTTCCTCCTCGAAGGTCGTGCGCACCGGCGCGAGGTTCTGGCGGGTGAGCGCCAGCACGCTCGGCGTCTCGCGCGATTCCAGCGCCAGCTGCCAGCATTCCAGCGTCTCCGTCACATCGGCGGGGCGGTAGAAGTCGAGGTTCGGGATCGCCCGCAGCGCGGCATAGTGCTCGACCGGCTGGTGCGTCGGTCCGTCCTCGCCGAGCCCGATGCTGTCGTGGGTCATCACATGGATCACCCGCTGCTTCATCAGCGCGGAGAGGCGCATGGCCGGGCGCGCATAGTCGGAGAACACCAGGAACGTGCCGGAATACGGGATCATGCCGCCGTGCAGCGCCATGCCGTTCATCGCCGCGGCCATGCCGTGCTCGCGGATGCCCCAATGGACATAGCGGCCGGTGAAGTCGTCCGGGGTGATCGCGCCGGTCTCAGCCGTGCGGGTGTTGTTGGAGCCGGTCAGGTCGGCCGAGCCGCCAATGGTTTCCGGAACGGCCTGGTTGATCGTGCCAAGCACATATTCGGACGCCTTGCGGGTCGCCATCGTCGGGCGGTCGGTCGCGATCTGCTTCTTCAGCGCGGACATCGCGGCGGCGAACCCGGACGGCAGGTCGCCGCGCAGGCGCCGTTCGAACTCGCCGCGCTTTTCGGCGTCGGTTTCCGCCAGGCGCTTTTCCCAATCCTTGCGGGTCTGGCCGGAGCGCAGGCCGGCGATCCGCCAGGCGTCGAGAATGTCGCTGGGAACGTCGAAGGGCTCATGCGCCCAGCCGAGCGCCTTGCGGGTGGCGGCGAGCTCTTCCGCGCCAAGCGGGGCGCCGTGGACCTTCTCGGTGCCGCCCTTGTTGGGCGCGCCGAAGCCGATGGTGGTCTTGGCCGCGATCAGCGTCGGGCGGTCGCTTTCGCGCGCGGCATTGAGCGCGGAGGCGATGGCTTCCGGATCGTGGCCGTCGATGGCGACCGTCGCCCAGCCGCTCGCCTGGAAGCGCTCGAGCTGGTCGGTGCTGTCGGTGATCGAGACCTTGCCGTCGATGGAAATGCCGTTGTCGTCCCAGATGACGATCAGGCGGTTGAGCTTGAGGTGGCCGGCAAGCGTTATCGCCTCCTGGCTGATGCCTTCCATCAGGCAGCCGTCGCCGACGAGCGTATAGGTGTAATGGTCGCTGAGCTCGGCGCCGAAGGTCTCGCGCATGTGGCGCTCGGCCATCGCCATGCCGACCGCATTGGCCAGCCCCTGGCCGAGCGGACCGGTCGTGGTCTCGATGCCCGCGCCGTGGCCGTATTCCGGATGGCCGGCGGTCAGCGCGCCGATCTGGCGGAAATTCTTGAGCTGCTCGAGGGTGAAGTCCTCCGAGCCGAGCAGATAGTGCACCGCATAGAGCAGCATCGATCCGTGGCCGGCCGACAGTACGAAACGGTCGCGGTCGGGCCAGTCCGGGTGGGTCGGATCGTAGTGCATCACCTGGGTGAACAGGACGGTCGCGATGTCGGCGGCGCCCATGGGCAGGCCGGGATGACCCGACTTGGCAGCCTCGACGGCGTCTGCGGCGAGGAAACGGATCGCATTCGCCATGCGATTGTGCTTTTCAAGATCGGTCATTGCTAGGTTCCGTCTGTCCCTGTCGGGGGGCCGCAAGGGCATTGCAGTCCTGGATTTCGCGCCCCGACGGGCGTGCCGCGCGGGGAATGTCTCTTGGATGGTGGCGGCTGCATTCGGGAGGAAGAAAATGCGCCGCTGCCACGCCTGCGAACCGGCCCGGACGGCCGTCCTCGCGAGGCGGGTCGACAAATATCAGGAACCCCCGGGGAGTCAACAAAGCGGATGCCGGCAAAACCGGGCTTTCCGTGACAGCCGGCGATCTCGCCTCTTCGGCAAAGGGATGCTATAGCGATGCGCTGAGTTCGCGCCGGCGCGCAGGCGGCTTTCGGGGAGTCGCGCGTTTGCGCGTGGCGACAAAAGCAAAGATGGCAATGGACGAAACGGGACACATCGGGGCGGGAACCGGAGCGGGAGAACGCCCGCTCGATGCGGCGCTGGAGCGGCTGACACGGGCTGTCGGCCGGCTGGAGGCTGCCGTGGAGCGCCGGCAGGAGGCCGACCTGTCCGTCTCCGGGCTCCAGCAGGAAGTGCAGCGGCTTGGCGACGACCGCTCGCAACTGGCCGCCACGCTCGACCTGTCGGAAGCGCGCGTCGGGCGGCTTGAAGATGCGAACCGCGAGGTGTCCCGCCGTCTGGTCTCGGCGATGGAATCGATCCGTTCCGTTCTCGAAACGCACGGCGGCTGAGGAGGCTGAATGGCGCAGATCATCGTGACCATCAACGGCCGCAGCTTTCGCATGGCCTGCGACGACGGCGAAGAGGAGCGGCTGACCGGGCTGGCGCGCCGGTTCGACGGCTGCATCGATACGTTGCGCGGCAGTTTCGGCGAGATCGGCGACCTGCGGCTGACGGTGATGGCCGGCATCATGGTCACCGACGAGCTCGCCGAGCGCGAGCGGCGGCTGAAGGCGCTCGAGGACGAGGTGGAAAGCCTGCGCGAGGCGCGTCGCGCCGCGCTGGAACGGGCGGAGCGCAGCGAGGCGGCCGTGGCCGAGCGCGTCACCCAGGCCGCCGAGCGGATCGAGGCGCTCGCCGAGGGGCTGAGCCGTCCGGTGCGCCCGTCGGATGCCTGAGGGTGTCTTTTTGTCACCGGATACAAAACGTGTGTTGTGTTTGTCCGCCCACCGGCCCTATATCCGGGGTTGGCGTGGCTGCGCGGTTCGTCAGGAGACATATCCCCGGGGCCTTACGCATCCCTTGGGAGCTGTTCCTGTCCTCGCCCGTGGGCTTGGGCACACGGCGCCCACCTACACAGTAGGTTTCCCGGGATTGCAAACTCCAACGGCTGATGCGGCCACGTCATACGCATGTTCCAGCCGTTCCGGCGCATCCGCCCGAACCCGTCTTCAAATGTCCGCAGGCATCGGTCTGCACGAGAATGTCGAGCGAGCGTGAAGTTGACGGCAGCATCCGGCACAGGACAGACGGGTACATCCCTCGCGGCAAACACCAGCCGCAGCGATGGGGCGTGCGAGGACATGTCGGCGCGCAAGGCCGCGGTTCGCGCGGCAGCCCTTGCCCGGCGCGCCGCGCTTGATCCGCACGCACGCATCGAAGGCAGTCTCGCGCTGGTTGCGCATGTCGATGCGCTCGGCTTTCCCCAGGGTGCCATTGTCTCCGGTTTCTGGCCGATCCGCGACGAGATCGATCCCCGTCCGCTGATGGATGCCTTGCGCGCCAGAGGGCACGCCCTGTGCCTTCCGGCGATCGTGGACAACGAGCTTGTGTTCCGCCGCCTGACGCGCGAGACCGTTCTGGTGCGGGCCGGCTTCGGCACCGTCGAACCGCCGGCGGATGCGGAGGAACTCGTTCCCGAGTGCCTGCTGGTGCCGCTTGCCGCCTTCGACCTGCGCGGCGCGCGCATCGGATACGGACGCGGCTATTACGACCGCGCCATTGCCCGCATCACCCGCGCGCTGGGACGTCGCCCCGCCACCGTCGGACTGGCGTTTACCGCCCAACGCGCGGATGCGGTGCCGGAAGAGGCCCACGACCAGCGGCTCGACCGGATCCTGACGGAGGCCGGCCTCATGGAATTCAAGGATCGGGAGTAGGCATGCGCCTGTTGTTTTTGGGAGATCTTGTCGGACGCAGCGGCCGGCATGCGGCCATCGAAGCGCTTCCCGGTCTGGTCGAGACCTATGCGCTCGATTTCGTCATCGTCAACGGCGAGAACGCGGCCGCCGGCTTCGGCATCACCGAGGAGATCCTGCAGGACGTGCTCGATGCGGGCGCCGATGTGGTCACCACCGGCAATCACGTCTGGGACCAGCGCGACACGCTGGTCTATATCGGCCGGCAGGACCGCCTGTTGCGGCCGATCAATTTTCCGCCGGGGGCCCCGGGGCGCGGCGCCAATATCTTCACCGCCCGCAACGGCGCGCGCGTCCTGGTGGCAAATGCCATGGGGCGGGTGTTCATGGACAGTCTCGACGATCCGTTCATGGCCATCGACACGCTGCTGGACAGCACGCCGCTCGGCCAGGTGGTCGATGCCATCGTGATCGACATGCATGCCGAGGCGACCAGCGAGAAACAGGCGCTGGCGCATTTCGCCGACGGGCGCGCCTCGCTGGTGGTCGGCACCCATACCCATGCGCCGACGGCGGATCACCAGATCCTTCCTGGCGGCACGGCCTATATGAGCGATGCCGGGATGTGCGGCGACTATGATTCCGTGCTCGGCATGGAAAAGGACGAGCCGATTTCCCGCTTTCTGCGCAAGATCCCGTCGGGCCGCTTCACCCCGGCGCATGGCGAGGCGACCGTCTGCGGCGTCGCGGTGGAAACCGACGACCGCACCGGACTGGCCAAGGCGGTGGCGCCCTTGCGGCTTGGCGGGCGGCTCAGCCCCGCGGTGCCGGAGTTCTGGTTGCCGTCTTCTTGACGTGGGCGCGGCGCGGCGTCTGGATTTTTGACGTTTCGGGGCCTATAACGCCGCGATCTATCTTGTAGCCCGGGCTTTGCAACGGCGTCAGGCGACCTCGCGTCACGATCGGTTTCGGCCGTGGCTCGCACGACGCGCCGCAAGCGCCACCGGGGGCGGCCCGCACCAACGGGATCCCCATGGCCGCCCTTGCGGGTTTCGGGCGATGCAGCGACGAACCAGGACACGACATGGCCGGACATTCCCAATTCAAGAACATCATGCACCGCAAGGGCCGTCAGGACGCGGTCCGTTCCAAGATCTTCTCCAAGCTGTCGAAGGAGATCACGGTCGCGGCCAAGATGGGCGGACCGGATATCAATGCCAATCCGCGTCTGCGCCTGGCGGTTCAAAACGCCAAGGCCCAGTCCATGCCCAAGGACAACATCCAGCGGGCGATCAACAAGTCGCAAGCCGGAGAGGGCGACAATTACGAAGAGATCCGCTACGAGGGCTACGGACCGGGCGGCGTCGCGGTGATCGTCGAGCTTCTGACCGACAACCGCAACCGCTCGGCATCGAACGTGCGCTCCTATTTCAGCAAGTGCGGCGGATCGATGGGCGAGACCGGTTCGGTCGCCTTCATGTTCGACCGCGTCGGCGAGATCGTTTACCCGGCCGCCACCGGCAGCGCTGACGACATGCTGGAAGCGGCCATCGAGGCCGGCGCCGAAGACGTGCAGTCGGACGCGGAAAGCCATACCATCATCTGCGCCTTCGAGGATCTCGGCGACGTGTCCAAGGCGCTTGAGGCGGCGCTCGGCGAGGCGGAAACCGTCAAGGCGATCTGGAAGCCGCAGAATCTGACCCCACTCGACGCGGACAAGGCACAGACCATGTTCAAGCTGATCGCCATGTTCGAGGACGACGACGACGTGCAGAACGTCTTTGCCAATTACGACATCGACGACGAGACGCTGGCAAGCCTTACCGCGGCCTGATCGTCCCGACCTTCCCGGACATGTGCGGACCTCCGCAGCGGAAACCGCCGGCAACAGCCGGCGGTTTTTGTTTTCGCGGGGACGGCCAAAGACGTTTTGAAATAGACCGCCGCCCGGCGGTCGGCGGTCTCGCAGAGTCGTTGTTTCCGATTTTCGAAACTAGGAATCGCCGAAAGATCAGGGAATGCGCCATTCTTATGGTTGGGGTTATAAACGTTATTTTTCAAATATATTATTATATATAATGTGTATGTTTTGCATTTTCTCTTTTGGATTTCGCCGGGTTCTTCGTTTTTTGTGCGCGAAGATTTGTCCATTTTGGATTTTTTGAAGCGGATATTCATCTTCTCCAATATAGAAAAGATCCTATTCTATTGAATTAAATTTATATAAACGCGTTTCAGGAATTATCGGCGCTCCGGGGCAAGGGGTAGGTCAAGTCTCCGGAATTCGGAGGAGCCGTTATGACTGATACCGACGCTATTGCAGCACGCCGTGCATTTTATCAAATCGATCAATCCACTATGAGCTTGCTTCGCGAGGTCAAGCCCACGCTTCTTCAGGCGTTGCCGGAAATCCTGGACGCCTTTTATGCCCATGTGGGGAATTTTCCCGAGACCCAGGCCTTCTTCAAGAACGCCAAGCACATGGAACATGCCAAGGAGATGCAGCTGCGCCACTGGGACACCATCACGGATGGGTTGTTCGACGCGCATTACGTGGAGTCCGTGACCAAGGTCGGCGAGGCGCACAACCGCCTTGGACTGGAGCCGAAATGGTATATCGGCGGCTACAATTTCCTGGTGTCCGGTCTCCTGCAGACCATTCAAAAGGCCTGTGCCGGTTCGCTCCTGCGGCGCGGCGATCCGGAGCGGATGGCCCGGCTTCAGAAGGCGGTGCTGTCCGCCGCCATGCTCGACATGGATCTGGCGATCTCGGTCTATATCGATGCGGGACGCCGCGACCGCAGGGACACGCTCGATCGCATCGCCGGGGAATTCGAGGCGGCCGTGGCAACGGTTGTGGAGACCTGTGTTGCCACAGCGTCCGCGCTCGATGCGACGTCCAATGATCTTGGAGAGGTCGCCGAACAGACAACGGAACGCTCCCGCTTTGCGCAAGGCGCTGCCGCGGAAGCCTCGCAGAATGTCCAGGCCGTCGCGTCTGCCGCCGAAGAGCTCAGCGCCAGCATCCAGGAAATCGCCCGCCAGGTGAGCGAGGCGACCCGCATTTCCGACCTTGCGGTGAGCAATGCGGCGAAATCGAACGAGAAGATCGGCTCGCTGACGGCCGCCTCGCAGAAAATCGGCGACATCGTCAAGCTGATCTCCGACATCGCGGAACAGACCAACCTCCTGGCGCTCAATGCGACCATCGAGGCGGCGCGGGCCGGTGAGGCGGGCAAGGGCTTCGCCGTGGTTGCCGCAGAGGTGAAGGGGCTGGCGGAACAGACGGCCAAGGCGACGGCCGAGATCGCCGCGCAGATCGGCGAGATCCAGTCCGCAACCAACGAGTCCGCGGAAGCCATCGGCGGCGTATCGTCGACCATTCAGAACATGAACGACATCTCGACGGCGATTGCAGCCGCCGTGGAGGAACAAGGCGCCGCCACCGGCGAAATTTCCCGCAACATCTCGCAAGCCTCCGACGGGACGGGCCGGGTCACTGCCAGCACCCATGACATCGGCGGAGCTGCCGAACGCGGACGCACGGTTGCGGGCCAGGTTCGCGAGCATTCCTCGGCGCTGAACGCTCATATCGCCGATCTGGACGGCCGCATGCGCGAGTTGATCCAGACCGTCCGTGCCGCCTGAGGCGGTGGCGTTTACCGCAGCCAGGGATCGAGCAGCGGCAGGCTGGAGATCGCGGAAAACAGGATGATCCCGTAGGCCACCGGACGGTAGGCCTGCGGCGACGCCGTTCCGAAGCTGCGCGCGCCGAGAAAGATTGCCAGTCCGTAGACCGGGGCGAGCACCAGGAAGAGCGCGAGCACCGAGCGCGAGTAGAACCCGTTGACCAGGAAAGCGGCAAAGGCGGCGATGCCGGCCAGCGCGAAGAAGGTGATCAGATTGGCGCGGATCACCGACGGCGGTTTGGGGCCGGCGGCCCAGAAGACGACGACGGGCGGGGCGGAGACCTGGGAGACGCCTGCAAGCAGACCGGCGAAGGCGCCGACCCCGAAGGACGCGAGGCGGCCGGGCGCACGCGTGTAGCGATAGCCGAAGACGAGCAGCGCCAGCGCGATCAGCACGATCGCCGACAGGCTCCAGCGCAGGTAGAGCGTATCGGCCCGTGCCAGGATCCACGCACCGAGCGGAACGACGAGCGATGCGCCAAGACAGGCCGGTAGGACCGTCGACCAGTCGCAGCGCCTGACGGCGCCTGCGAGAAGCGGCAGGGTGACCAGCGTGTCGAGCAGCAGGAAGCTGGCCGCGGCGGCGGGCGGCTCGATCACGCTTGCGGCGGCCGGCATGAAGATCATCGCGGCGCCGAACCCGGAAAAACCCCGCACCGCCCCGGCAAGGGCGATTGCCGCGATCAGGAGCGCAAGCGTTCCGGGGGCCGGAAGCTGCGCGAAAAGGTCGGCGAGAGCTGACGGCATGTCGTTCCGTTCGAATGCGTGGGGTCGCCGGCGAGGCTCCGGGAGCGGGGCGGGACGGTTGCCGCAGACCTGCGAGCGCCCCAGTGGAGCGGCAAGCGCGGCAAAAGGCAAGCCCGCCGTGCGATGGATGCGTGCAGGAAAACGGCGGCTTGCCGGCGCGCCCTCTGGTCACGGCGCGCGATTGGCGTTACCGATTTGTTCCATGACAGCGTCGATTCGAATTCTGGGAATTGATCCCGGCTTGCGCCGCACCGGCTGGGGGCTGATCGCTGCCAGCGGCAACCGGTTGACGTTTCTTGGCAGCGGCACCGTGATTTCCGACAATCGCAAGCCCTTGGCCGACCGTTTGCGCCAGCTGCACGACGGTTTGCAGGCGGTTGTCGCCGACAGCGCCCCCGACGAGGCGGCAGTGGAACTGACTTTCGTCAACAAGGATGCCGGCGCGACGCTGAAACTGGGGCAGGCGCGGGGCATCGCCTTGCTCGTTCCCGCGCTCAACGGTCTTGCGGTGGCCGAATATGCGCCGAACCTGGTCAAGAAGACCGTGGTCGGCACCGGTCACGCGGACAAGGACCAGATCCGGATGATGGTGAAGGTGCTGATGCCGCGCGCCACCTTCAACTCCGACGATGCGGCCGACGCGCTGGCCATCGCCGTGTGCCACGCCCAGCATCGCGGCGCGCGTGCTATCGCCCGGATCGCGGAGGGGCTCACCTGATGATCGGAAAGCTCAAGGGCCGTGTGGACGAGATCGGCGACGATCACCTGATCCTCGACGTCGGCGGCGTCGGCTATCTCGTCTATTGCCCGGCGCGGGTGCTGCAGGGCCTGCCGTCGCCCGGCGAGGCGGCCGCGCTTCACATCGAGACCATCGTGCGCGAGGACATGATCCGGCTCTACGGCTTTTCCTCGCGCGCCGAACAGGCGTGGTTCCAGCTCCTGATGACCGTTCAGGGCGTGGGCGCCAAGGTCGCGCTTGCGGCGCTCGGCGTGCTCAGCGCGTCGGAGATCGCCAATGCGATCGCGCTGGGCGACACGGCCGCGATCACGCGTACACCCGGCATCGGCAAGCGTGTGGCGGAGCGCATCGTCACGGAGCTCAAAAGCAAGGCGCCGGCCTATGCCAGCGTCGACGCGGGCACGCTCTCCGTATCGCAGCAGGCGTCCAGCGGCGCGCCGTCCTCGGTCGGCGACGCCGTCTCCGCGCTGGTCAATCTCGGCTATCCGTCCGCGCAGGCGAGCGCGGCCGTCTCCAAGGCGGTCAAGTCGGCCGGCGAGGGCGCTGACACGGCGACGCTCATCCGGCTTGGTCTCAAGGAGCTGTCGGCATGAGCGAGACCGATCCCCGGCTGGTGACGTCAGAGGTGCGCGGCGACGAGATCGACACGACGATGCGTCCGCAGGTGCTCGACGATTTCGTCGGCCAGGCGCAGGCGCGCGCCAATCTCAAGGTGTTCATCGGCGCGGCCAAGGCGCGCGGCGAGGCGCTCGATCATGTGCTCTTCGTCGGACCTCCGGGGCTGGGCAAGACGACGCTGGCGCAGATCATGGCGCGCGAGCTTGGCGTCAATTTCCGCGCGACATCGGGACCGGTGATCGCCAAGGCCGGCGATCTGGCGGCGCTTCTGACCAATCTGGAAGAGCGCGACGTGCTCTTCATTGATGAGATCCACCGGCTCAATCCGGCGGTGGAGGAAGTGCTCTATCCGGCGATGGAGGATTTCCAGCTCGATCTCATCATCGGCGAGGGACCGGCGGCGCGCTCCGTGAAGATCGATCTCGCCAAATTCACCCTGGTCGCGGCGACGACGCGTCTCGGGCTTTTGACCACGCCCTTGCGGGACCGCTTCGGCATTCCGGTCCGGCTGCAGTTCTACACCACGGAGGAGCTGGAGCTGATCGTCACGCGTGGCGCGCGGCTGCTCGGCATCGGCATGAGCCCGGACGGCTCGCGGGAGATCGCGCGGCGCGCGCGCGGCACGCCGCGCATCGCCGGCCGGCTGTTGCGCCGGGTGAGGGATTTCGCGGTCGTTGCCGGACAGGAGACGGTGGATGCCGGCATCGCGGACCGGGCGCTGACCCAGCTTGAGGTCGACAGCGCCGGGCTCGACCAGCTCGACCGCCGCTATCTCAACCAGATCGCGCTGAAATTCGGCGGCGGACCGGTCGGCATCGAGACCATCGCCGCCGCCCTGTCGGAGCCGCGTGACGCGATCGAGGAGATCGTCGAACCCTATCTGATCCAGCAGGGCTACATCCAGCGCACGCCGCGCGGACGGATCCTGACGCCGACGGCGTTCCAGCATCTCGGACTTGCGGTGCCGGGCGGCGTCAATCCGCTGCAGCCCGGCCTTTTCACCGAGGACGGCAATGACGGGTGAGGCGGGGTCCTGGCCCGATCTCGCCGGCCGTTTGACGGCAGACGGTCATGTGCTGCCGGTGCGGGTCTATTACGAGGACACGGATTTCACCGGCGTGGTCTATCACGCCGCCTATCTGAAGTTCATCGAGCGCGGGCGATCCGATTTCCTGCGCCTGTGCGGCATTCATCACGCGGAATTGAGCGATGGCGTGCATGGCGAGGTGTTGGCCTTTGCCGTGCGGCGGATGGAGATCGACTTCCACGCACCGGCGCGTATCGACGATCTCCTGGAAATCGTCACGCGGCTGGAAAGCGCGCGCGGGGCAAGGTTGTGCCTGACGCAGGAGGTGCGCCGCGCGGAAACGCTGCTGTTTTCCGCCAGCGTCACCGTTGCGGTGATCTCGGCGGAGGGGCGTCCGCGCCGCCTGCCGGCGCGGCTTGCCGCCCGGCTGCAGGGACCGGCCGCGGCAGTCTGACCGTTTCGTGCGACGGATTCGCGTCCGGCGATCCTTCCGTCTTAACCGCGCGGTAACCTTAACGCCTGCTTAATGCCGGAGAAATTCGGCGGATTCAGTCCCAGTTTCGCCAAAATCCCTCGCCATTGAGGCGGGTGACTCAGCGAACATGACTGGTCCGGATACTGGTTCCGGATGACGGGCAACAGGCGGCCGATCCGGCAGACGTGCCGATGACATCGGGCAAGAGGTCCTATTACATAATGAATCCCGTAGAACTTGCACAGACGACCCTCGCCGCACCCCAGGGCGACATGTCGTTCCTCGCGCTGTTTTTTCAGGCGCATCTCGTCGTCAAGCTCGTGATGATCGGGCTCGTGGGCGCCTCGATCTGGTGCTGGGCGATCATCGTCGACAAATGGCTGCTGTTTGCCCGCACCAAGCGGCAGATGACCCGTTTCGAGACCGTGTTCTGGTCCGGCCAGTCGCTGGAGGAGCTGTATCGCACGCTGTCGGGCCGGGCCAATCACTCGATGTCGGCGCTGTTCATCGCCGCGATGCGCGAATGGAAGCGCAGCCACGAAGGCGCGCGGCCGGCCGTCGCCAGCCTGCGCCAGCGCATCGACCGGGTGATGGATGTGACCATCGCGCGCGAGGCGGAACGTCTCGAGGCGCGGCTGATGGTTCTGGCGACCGTCGGATCGGCCGCGCCCTTCATCGGCCTGTTCGGCACGGTCTGGGGCATCATGACCAGCTTCCAGGCGATTGCGGCGTCCAAGAGCACAAATCTCGCGGTCGTGGCGCCCGGCATTGCCGAGGCTCTGCTGGCAACCGCGCTCGGTCTGCTGGCCGCCATTCCTGCCGTGATCGCCTACAACAAGCTCTCCGCCGATGCCGGCAAGCTGACGGCGCGCATGGAAGGTTTCGCCGACGAGTTTTCCGCCATCCTGTCGCGTCAGATCGACGAGAGGAGCTGAGCAATGGGCATGCAGCTCGGCGCATCGGACGATGCGGGCGGCGGCCGCCGCCGCCGTCGCCGTCGCCATCAGCCGATGAGCGAGATCAACGTCACGCCCTTCGTCGACGTGATGCTGGTGCTTCTGATCATCTTCATGGTGGCGGCGCCGCTCCTGACCGTCGGCGTGCCACTCGACTTGCCGGAAACCCAGGCGAAACCGCTTGAGGGCGCGACCGAGCCGATCACGATCTCGGTTGCCGCCGACGGGCGGATCTTCATGCAGGAAACGGAAATCGCCGCCGACGAGGTGATCCCGACGCTCGAGGCGATTGCCCAGAACGGCTACGACGAACGGATCTACGTGCGCGGCGACGAGAACGCCGACTACGGCACGATCATGCGGGTCATGGGGCGGATCAACGCGGCCGGCTACAAGCGGCTTGGCCTCGTGACGCTGGAAGAGCAGCAGTAGATGAGGAGCCTTTTCGGGTAATGCGTGTCGGCCTGATCGCATCGATCGGCGGCCATTTGGCCGTGCTGGTTTGGGGAGTGGTGTCATTTCCCGAAGCGCGCCCGTTCGACGTCGGGCCGGTGGACACGCTGCCGGTCGACCTTGTGCCGATTTCGGAGATCACCCGCCTGCGCATCGGCGAAAAGGACGCGGAAGTTCGCGAGATCGAGGCGACCAAGCCGGCGGAAAAGCCGGCACCCGAGCCCGACCCCGAGACGCCGCCTGCCGAGACCGTGGCCGAGAAACCCCGGGAAGCCGCGCCTGAACCGACGCCGGCGCCTGCGCCTGCGCCCGCGCCGGCCCCAGCCCCGGAACCGACACCGCCGGCGCCGCCGGAACCCGCACCCGAGCCGGAACCGGCTCCCCAGGCGGCCGAGGCGGAGCCTGCGCCTGCGCCCGCGCCGGAACCCGAGCCGAAGGTGGCCGAAACGCCGCCGCCGCTCCCGGCCTCCGCGCGTCCGCGCAGCAAGCCGACCCCGCCACCGCGGGTCGATCCGCCGCAGGACTTCAATCCGAACCAGATCGCCGCGCTTCTCAACAAGGTGGAGCCGGCCGGCGGCGGATCGCCGTCGGCCTCCGACGCGCCCGCCTCGCTCGGCAGCCGCGAGGGGCTGAGCAACGTGACGATGAGCCAGTCGGAGCTGGATGCCCTGCGCGGGCAGATCTCCCGGTGCTGGAGCCCGCCGGCCGGCACGGCGGGAGCCTCCGACCTCAACGTGCGGCTGAAGGTGTTCCTGACGCCGTCCGGCGAGGTGGACCAGCGGCCGGAAGTGATGAATTCGAGCGGCAATCCGTCGTTCACGATCGCGGCGGAAAGCGCAAGGCGCGCGGTGCTGCGCTGCGCGCCCTATTCGCTGCCGGCCGAGAAATACGACTCCTGGCGCGAAGTCATCATCAATTTCGACCCACGGGACCTGTTGGGCGGATGATGCAACGAAGCGCCAGCCGGGACTTCTCCCGCACGGACGCGGTTCCGGCCGCGCCCGCAAACATGGTACTGCAAGAGACGGCGCGTGCGATCGCGCCGCATGGGAGCCTCGCATGATGGAGCCTCGAGCGATGAAGCCAAGCGTGAAGCAGGGGCGGGCTGTCGGACGTGTCACAGTCCGCATGTTGTCCGCTGTCGCGATGCTTGTTGCGGTGACGGTCGCGGGTCTCGCCACCCTGGCGCCGACGCCGGCGCGCGCGGTGGTGGAGATCGACGTCACCCAGGGCAATATCGAGCCGTTGCCGATCGCGATCCCGACCTTCACCGGTCAGGGGGGCGATGCCGACATGGCGGCGCAGATCTCGGAGGTGATCACCGCCGACCTCAGCCGCTCCGGGTTGTTCCGCACCCTCGATCCGGCAAGCTTCATCGAAAAGACCGTGAGCACGGCCGCGCCGCCGCAGTTCGCCTCCTGGCGCCCGATCGGCGCGCAGGCGTTGGTGGTCGGCGCGATCGAGCGCCAGTCGGACGGGCGCATCCGCGCGGAATTCCGCCTGTGGGACGTCTTCGCCGGCCAGCAGATGCTGGGCCAGCAGTTCTACACCACCGCCGACAACTGGCGGCGGATGGCGCATATCATCGCGGATGCGATCTACGAGCGGCTGACCGGCGAGAAGGGCTATTTCGACACGCGCATCGTCTTCGTCGACGAGACTGGGCCGAAGGACAAGCGCGTCAAGCGGCTGGCGATCATGGACCAGGACGGCGCCAATGTGCGCTATCTGACCAACGGCAACGATCTCGTGCTGACGCCGCGGTTCTCGCCGTCGCGCCAGGAAGTCACCTACATGGCCTATGACGGGTCCGATCCCAAGGTCTACCTGCTGAACATCGAGACCGGCCAGCGTGAGGTCGTCGGCAATTTCCCCGGCATGACCTTCGCGCCGCGGTTTTCGCCCGACGGGCAGAAGGTGGCGATGAGCCTGCAGCAGGGCGGCAACGCCAATATCTTCGTGATGGACCTGCGCTCGCGCCGCACCACCCGGCTGACCAACACGCCGGCGATCGACACCAGCCCGTCCTATTCGCCGGACGGCAACCGGATCGTGTTTGAATCCGACCGCGGCGGCACGCAGCAGCTCTACGTGATGGATGCAAGCGGCGGCAACCCGCAGCGCATCAGCTTCGGGCCCGGACGCTATTCGACCCCGGTCTGGTCGCCGCGCGGCGACCTCATCGCCTTCACCAAGATGCACCAGGGCCGCTTCATGATCGGTGTGATGCGTCCCGATGGGTCGGGCGAGCGCGTGCTGACCGAGGGCTATCACAACGAGGGCCCGGCCTGGTCGCCGAACGGGCGCGTCCTGGTGTTCTTCCGGGAAACGCCGGGTGCCAATGGCGGGCCGCAGCTGTGGACGGTGGATCTCACCGGCTACAACGAGCGGCGCCTGCCGGTGCCGGCCTTTGCCTCCGACCCGGCCTGGTCGCCCTTGCTGGAATAGGTGCGGCGGGATAGGGTCACTGGTCGAAATTCGTCGCTTGTTCCGCAACGAGACCGCACCGGCGCGTCGCATGCGCCCTTCGTGTCGGACGAAGCGGGCAAGGAAAAATTAACCACGTTGCTGAACGGCGGCTTAACCAGTTTCGCTGTAGAAGCATTTACCCTGTCGGGGCCGTGGGGTTCAGGAGTAGGAATTCATGATGCAATTCGGGATGCAGGGACGGGGCGTACGCTTCGCCGCCGTAATCGCGGGCACGCTGCTGCTCGCTGCCTGCGCACAGACCAAGCCGGACGGCTTGACGGGCAATGTCCAGCCGGGCACCGGTCAGGACTTTGTCGTCAACGTCGGCGATCGCGTTTTCTTCGGAAACGACCAGACCACGCTGTCGTCCCAGGCGACGGCGACGCTGGACAAGCAGGTTCGCTGGCTGCAGAGCTATGGCCGCTACACGGTGACCATCGAGGGCCATGCCGACGAACGCGGCACGCGCCAGTACAACATCGCGCTCGGTGCGCGCCGTGCCAACGCCGTGCGCGACTATCTCGTCTCGCGCGGGATCTCGGCAAGTCGCGTCAAGACCATTTCCTATGGCAAGGAACGCCCGGTTGCCGTGTGCAACGACGAATCCTGCTGGACGCAGAACCGTCGCGCCGTGACCGTGCTGGACAACGCCGGCAGCTGATCGGCGCTTGAACGCGAAGACTTTCGAAACGGCCGGATGCGCACTGCGCCTCCGGCCGTTTTCGCGTTTTGCCCTCGCCGGTTGCCTGCGGGCGCCGACACCGTCAAACTTTGGCCGAACTCGCGGCGCCCTGTGCGCGTCATCGGATGTTGAGGTTGGTCTCTTGTCCGGCAAGGATGCAACGACCGCCGGGAGACGGCGGCCGGCGCTGGTGCCGCGACAAGGGCCGGGACAGGGACCGGGACGTCCGGCCACCCTGGAGACGAGAGCGACCCCCGTGGGGGCGGAGGAGATGCATGGAATTGTCAGTGTCCACCAGACATGACCCCGCGCGCGGGGGGCGAAGTCGGCCCGCGGCCGGCGGCGCGTTCGCCACGCGGCTCCTGAAGACCGCGCTTGCCGCCGTGCTGGCGCTGGTGGTGGTCTCGCTGCCGGCCAAGGCGCAGCTCTTCGGCTCGCGCGATGACGGCCAGGCGGCCGTGCGGCTCAACCAGGTCGAGGAGCAGATGCGCACGCTCACCGGTCAGGTCGAGGAGCTCAATTTCCAGATCCGCCAGCTTCAGGACCAGATCCGGCGGATGCAGGAAGACAATGAGTACCGCTTCCAGCAGCTCGAGCAGGGCGGCGGCAAGCGCTCCGATGCCCGCCCGCCGTCCTCGGGCGACACGCAAGGGCTTGCCGGCACCATCGACGGCAGCCAGAGCTATGGCGCGGCTCCCGGCACGCTCGGCCAGATTCCCGCCGAGGGCGGATCGGGGGACGCGGAATATGCGGCTGAGGGCGGATATCAGCAGGGCGGCAGCGGCGGGCCGCTCGACCTCTCCGCGCTGGCGCGCGGCATCGGCTCCGTGCCCTCAGGCGACAGCGGGGGCGGCGACCTGCCGCCCGGCGTCTCCGGCGGGGGCAACGAGGTGGCCGCCCTGTCCTCGGGGTCTCCGCGCGCGCAATATGACGAGGCCTATTCTCTGATCCTCTCGGGCAACTACGAGGCTGCGGAAAGCGGCTTTCGCGCGTTTCTCGACGCCTATCCGAACGATCCGCAGGCGGCAAACGCCCAGTTCTGGCTCGGCGAGAGCCTCTATGCCCGCAAGCAGTACCGGGAAGCGGCCGACGCCTTCCTGAAGAGCTATACGGACTATCCCGACAGCGCCAAGGTGACCGACAGCCTGCTTAAGCTCGGTCTTTCGCTGCGGGGCATCGGCCAGACCGATGCCGCCTGCGCGACCTTTTCCGAGCTCCTGACGAAATATCCGGGCGCGCCGACGGCGATCCGTGCCGAGGCCCAAGCCCAGAAGCAGAGCAGTGGCTGCGTCTGACAGCGTTTCGTCCCGCGCCATCGCGCCGGAGGAAGCCGACCGGCTGTTTTCCGGGCTTGGCGGGTATCGCAAGCTCGCGGTTGCCGTTTCCGGTGGCGCGGATTCGCTCGCGCTCATGGTTCTTCTTGCCGAATGGCGCCGCCGCACCCCCGGTGCGCCGGAACTTTCGGTCCTGACCGTCGACCATGGCCTGCGCCCGGAGGCGGCCGCAGAGACTGAAAGGGTCGCGGAGCTTGCCCGCGCGCAGGGGCTTGATTGCCGCATCCTGACATGGACCGGGGAGAAGCCCCTGGCCAACCGCCAGGCGCAGGCGCGCGAGGCTCGGTTCGCGTTGATGACTAGCGCGCTTGCCGAGGTGGGCGGCGATGCGCTGATCCTTGCCCATCACCTCGACGATCAGGCCGAGACCTTCCTGCTCAGACTGGCGCGGGGAAGCGGGGTCTACGGACTTGCCGCCATGGCGCCTGTCGTCACGCGCGAGGGTATCGCGGTCCTGCGTCCGCTGCTCGGGGTGGCCAAGGAGCGCCTGGTCGCATCGCTTGCCGAGCGCGGCATCGCCTGGAGCGAGGACCCTTCCAACGCCGATCCCGCCTATGCGCGGGTGCGCATGCGGCGGTTGATTCCGGATCTTGCCGCGGAAGGGCTGACACCCCAGCGGCTCGCGCGGACCGCCTCGCGGCTTTCGCGCGCCGCCTCCGCGCTGGATTGCTGGTTGCACGATGTGCTGGCCCGTCACGCCGAGGTGCATCCGGCCGGCCCCGTTCGCGTGCCGCTGTTGGCCTTGCAGGATCTGCCGGAGGAGGTGCTGTTGCGGCTTGTCTCGCATCTTCTGACAAGGGTCGGCGCACAGGCCTATCCGCCTAGGGTCGAGAAGCTGGAACGGCTGATCGGCGAGCTGGCACAGGCGGAAGGGGCGCAGGCGACGCTGTGCGGGGCGGTCGTGCGGCGCACGGCCTCGGCGCTGGTCGTCTGGCGGGAGCACGGCCGCGTCTCGCCCGAGCCCTTGCGGGCACAGGCGCCCGGGTCCTGGGTCTGGGACGGGCGGTTTGCCGTGTCGATGACGACGCTCGACCGGCTGGAGGTTCTCGCCCTTGCGGATGCAAGACGCCGGGACGGCGGGGCGGCGGGCCTCGTTCCGCCGACTGGCTGGCCCGCTCAGGCCTTCGACATGGCGCCCTGCGTGCTGCGGGGCGACGATGCGCCATATTGTCCCGGCTTCCACGGTGCTGCACCACCGACCGGGGTCGAGATTTCGTTGCTTCCGCTGTTTCAGGCGGCGAAATCCACCGGGAATTCCTTAAATTCGCTGCATTCGCGAACGACTTAAGGAAAATGAGAGGGGTTTGATGCAAATCTCGCGTGTCACCTTGGCAGTCCTGCCTGTGAGACCTATCTTGCAGTCTATGCTTATCGTCCCCGGCGCAGACCGCCGCGCGCCCGCGGTGAAGGAAACGCAATGAACGCCAACTTTCGCAATTTCGCCCTGTGGGTCATTATCGGCCTGCTGTTGATCGCCTTGTTCCAGCTGTTCCAGAACCCTGGCCAGCGGACCGAGACGAACAACATTCCCTTCTCCCAGTTCCTGAATCAGGCCGAGCAGGGGGACGTGCGGGAAGTCACCATCCAGGGGCAACAGGTCACCGGTCAGTATACGAGCGGCGACACGTTCCAGTCCTATGCGCCGGAATCGGCAGGGCAATATGTGGAGATGCTGCGCTCCAAGGGCGTTCGGATCACCGCGCAGCCTCCTTCGGAAAACTTCTCGCTTCTGGGCGCGCTGATCTCCTGGTTCCCGATGCTGATCATCCTCGGCATCTGGATCTTCGTGATGCGCCAGATGCAGGGCTCCGGCGGCAAGGCGATGGGCTTCGGCAAGTCCAAGGCCAAGCTCCTGACCGAAGCGCACGGGCGCGTCACCTTCGAGGACGTCGCCGGCATCGACGAGGCCAAGGAAGACCTCCAGGAAATCGTCGAGTTCCTGCGCGACCCGCAGAAGTTCCAGCGGCTCGGCGGCCGGATCCCGCGCGGCGTGCTGCTTGTCGGCCCTCCGGGCACGGGTAAGACGCTCACCGCGCGTGCCGTCGCGGGCGAGGCGAATGTGCCCTTCTTCACGATTTCCGGTTCCGACTTCGTCGAGATGTTCGTCGGCGTCGGCGCCAGCCGCGTGCGCGACATGTTCGAGCAGGCGAAGAAGAACGCGCCCTGCATCATCTTCATCGACGAGATCGACGCGGTCGGCCGCCATCGCGGTGCCGGCCTCGGCGGCGGCAATGACGAGCGCGAGCAGACGCTCAACCAGTTGCTCGTCGAGATGGACGGCTTCGAGCCGAACGAGGGCGTGATCATCATCGCGGCGACCAACCGTCCCGACGTGCTCGACCCGGCGCTGCTGCGCCCGGGCCGCTTCGACCGCCAGATCGTCGTGCCGAACCCGGACGTCACGGGCCGCGAGAAGATCCTCAAGGTGCACATGCGCAAGGTGCCGCTGGCGCCGGACGTCAACGTGCGCACGCTGGCGCGCGGCACCCCGGGCTTTTCCGGTGCCGACCTGATGAACCTCGTCAACGAGGCCGCACTTCTCGCCGCCCGGCGCGGCAAGCGTCTGGTGACGATGGCCGAATTCGAGGACGCCAAGGACAAGGTGATGATGGGCGCGGAACGCCGCACGCTCGTCATGACCGAGGAAGAAAAGAAGCTGACGGCCTATCATGAGGCGGGCCACGCCCTGGTGGCGCTGCACATGCCGGCCTCCGATCCGATCCACAAGGCGACGATCATCCCGCGCGGACGTGCGCTCGGCATGGTGATGCGCCTGCCGGAGAAGGACCAGGTCTCGCTGACGCGGGCCAAGTGCAAGGCGGATCTTGCAGTGGCCATGGGCGGGCGTGTCGCCGAGGAGATGATCTTCGGCTACGAGAAGGTGACCTCGGGCGCGTCCGGCGACATCCAGATGGCGACCAAGCTGGCGCGGGCCATGGCGACCCAGTTCGGCATGTCCGACAAGCTCGGCCCGCTGCTTTACGGCGAGAATCAGGAAGAGGTGTTCCTCGGCCATTCGGTCGCCAAGAACCAGCATGTGTCGGAAGACACCCAGCGGATCGTCGATGCGGAGATCAAGGCCTTCGTCAACACCGGCTACGAGACCGCGAAGCGCGTGCTTGGTGAACACGAGGACCAGCTCCACACGATCGCCAACGGTCTGCTCGAATACGAGACGCTCTCGGGCGACGAGATCAAGGATCTGCTCGACGGCAAGCCGCCGGTGCGCGACACCGACGACGACGCCCCGCCGACCCGCGTTTCGGCGGTGCCGAAGACCGGTGCGAAGCGCCGCGACGAGGGCGACCAGCCGAGCGGTGGCATGGAGCCTCAGCCCCAGGGCTGAGCGCCATACCAGGATCGACAGACACATCCGGCCCGGCGGCCTTGTCGCCGGGCCGTTTTGTTACGAATGAACACAAATTTTGAACGTGTTTGCGTGATGATGATGATAGTGAAACGCAGCGCGGCGGATCTCGTCGCGCCGCTCATGGCTTATTGCAGGACGTGACAGGGTTCACATGACACGCAAATATTTCGGAACGGATGGAATTCGCGGCACGGCCAACCGGGCGCCGATGACGCCGGATATCGCGCTCAAGGTCGGCATGGCCGCCGGCGTCTCGTTCCGCAATGGCTCTCACCGCCACCGTGTCGTGATCGGCAAGGATACCCGCCTGTCCGGCTATATGATCGAAAACGCGCTTGTTGCCGGCTTCACCTCCGTCGGCCTGGACGTGCTCTTGCTCGGCCCGATGCCGACACCGGCGGTCGCCATGCTGACCCGCTCGGTCCGCGCCGATCTCGGGGTGATGATCTCGGCGTCGCACAACCCCTACCAGGACAATGGCATCAAGTTCTTCGGCCCCGATGGCTACAAGCTGTCGGACGCGGTGGAAAAGGAGATCGAGGTTCTGATCGAGCGCGATTCGGCATCGATGCTGGTTGCGCCCTCGAAGCTCGGCCGGGCGCGCCGGATCGACGGAATGCGCGATCGCTACGTGGAGTTCGCCAAGCGCACGCTGCCGCGCGAGATGAGCCTGTCCGGATTGCGCATCGTCGTCGATTGCGCGAATGGCGCGGCCTATAAGGTCGCTCCGGAAGCGCTGTGGGAACTGGGCGCGGAGGTGATCGCCATCGGCGACGAGCCGGACGGCTACAACATCAATCTGAAATGCGGATCGACGGACACCGAAGCCCTGTGCCGCAAGGTTCACGAGGTGCGCGCGGACATCGGCATTGCGCTTGATGGCGACGCGGACCGGGTGATCATCGTCGATGAAAACGGGCAGGTGGTCGATGGCGACCAGCTGATGGCCGTGGTTGCGCAGTCCTGGCTCGAGGACGGCCGGCTGTCCGCGTCCGGGATCGTGGCGACGGTGATGTCGAACCTCGGTCTGGAACGCTATCTCGGCGGGCTTGGTCTCAGCCTCGCACGCACCCAGGTCGGCGACCGCTATGTGGTCGAGCACATGCGCCAGCACGGCTACAACGTCGGCGGCGAGCAGTCGGGCCACATCGTCTTGTCGGATTTCGCGACCACCGGCGACGGGCTGGTCGCAGCGCTGCAGGTGCTTGCCTGCGTCTCCAAGCTGGGCCGGCCGGTGTCGGAGGTCTGTCGGCGCTTCGACCCTGTGCCGCAGATCCTCAGGAATGTCCGCTATCAGGGCTCGAAGCCGCTGGAAAACCCGGATGTCCTGGCGGCCATCGAGGAGGGGCGCAAGACCCTTGGCAATTCCGGCCGTCTGGTGATCCGCCCGTCTGGCACCGAGCCGCTGATCCGCGTGATGGGCGAGGCCGACAATGAGGACGTGCTCGCCGGCGTGGTCGACCGGATCGTCGACGCCGTGACCCATGCGGCTGCCTGAGGGCGCGATCTGCCTGACCCCGGTTGAGCTTTGGCGTGCCGATGCCTGCCTGATGGCCGTGCCGAACGGTCCGTATCGCCCTGCGTTCATCACTTGGTAACCCAAATCCGTGGAGAACCGTCGCAGGAAGCAAGGCATCGGTATTTCTTTTACTTTTTGTTAAGGTAAAAAATCGCGGTTAATTTTTAGGGTTAAGTGGCTCTTAAGTATTTTCGGCAATTCTACCCTCGTGTTTCACGTGCGCGGCCGGCAAGAACAGACTTTTCGGACGCTATCCAACGAGGACCGAGACATGAGCAGCCACTTTACAAAACTTTGCCTGGCTGGCGTCGCGATGATCGTCTCGTCAGCTGTACACGCGGCGGATATGCCCGTTCCGGTGATTGAACATGTGCCGCAGGTGCCTGTCGTCGCTGGTGGATGGTATCTTCGTGGCGACATCGGCTACAAGGTGTATCAAGCCCCGACCGTCGGTTATGGCGCTCTCGACTTCACCAACGAAAAACTCAACAACACCGGGATGATCGGTGGTGGTGTCGGCTACAAGTTTTCCGATTTCCTGCGCGCTGATCTTACCGTCGACTATGAATTCCCCGCCAAGTTCAAGGGCTACGCCCCCTGTACGGCTTGCGGTGCCGGCGGTGCGGCCGGTTTCTCCACCGAGACGGCCGATATTGACGTGCTGACGTTCATGCTGAACGGCTATGTCGACATTGGCACCTGGAGCGGCTTCACGCCCTATGTCGGCGCCGGTATCGGTGCGGCCTATGTCAACGTGGACAATATCAAGTTCTCGAATCCGAACGGCGCCAGCGGCACCTATCCCGGCGACAGCACCTGGAACTTCGCCTGGGCGCTGATGGCGGGTGGTTCCTACGCGATCGACGACAACTGGTCGATCGATGCGGGCTACCGCTACCTGAACATCGGCAACGTCTATTCGAGGAGCTTCAGCACGGGCGCTCCGAACCCGTCGCGCAAGATCCGCTACGAGGACCTGCAGGCGCACGAGTTCCGCGTCGGCGCGCGCTACACGTTCAACTCGACGCCGAGCTACATTCCCGAGCCGATCATCACCAAGTACTGATCGCTTCTGGACCATTCTCGAAAAGGCCGGGCATCTTGCCCGGCCTTTTTCGTTTGCGGCGGTTTGTCTCGGTCGAATTTTGACTTTCTTGCCAGCTTGCGCCGGACCAATCCTTCGGATAAGCCCGTATGCGGGACACCCCTCCCCAACGAGGGGCTTCTATCTGGAAGGGTAGCAGATGAGCAACTTGCATGAACCGGCCACGCGGCCGGAAAACCCGCGTTTTTCCTCCGGCCCCTGCGCAAAGCGCCCCGGCTGGTCCCCCGCAGCCCTCGACGACGCGCCGCTCGGTCGCTCCCACCGGGCAAAGCCCGGCAAGGCGAAGCTTGCCGAGGCGATCGATCTGACGCGTGCGGTTCTGGGCGTTCCCGACGACTACCGGATCGGCATCGTGCCCGCCTCCGACACGGGCGCGGTCGAAATGGCAATGTGGTCGCTGCTCGGCCCGCGCGGCGTTGACCTGCTCGCCTGGGAAAGCTTCGGCGCCGGCTGGGTGACCGACGCGGTCAAGCAGTTGAAGCTCGACGATACACGCGTGCTTGACGCCGACTACGGCAAGCTCCCCGATCTCGGGGCGGTCGATTTTTCCCGCGACGTGATCTTCACCTGGAACGGCACCACCTCCGGCGTGCGCGTGCCGAACGGCGACTGGATTCCGGCTGACCGCGAAGGCCTGACGATCTGCGATGCCACCTCGGCCGCCTTCGCGCAGTCGCTCGATTTCTCCAAGCTCGATGTCGTGACCTTCTCCTGGCAGAAGGTGCTGGGCGGCGAGGCGGCCCATGGCATGCTGATCCTGAGCCCGCGCGCAGTCGAGCGGCTGGAAAGCCATACTCCGGCCTGGCCGCTGCCGAAGATCTTCCGCCTGACCAAGGGCGGCAAGCTGATCGAGGGCATCTTCAAGGGCGAGACCATCAACACGCCGTCGATGCTTTGCGTCGAGGACTATATCGACGCGCTGAAATGGGCACAGCAGATCGGCGGCCTTGCCGCGCTGATCGCCCGTGCCGATGCCAATGCCGGTGCCATTGCCGACTGGGTGGCGCGCACGTCCTGGGTCGGGTTCCTGGCCGAAGATCCGGCCACCCGTTCCAACACCTCGGTCTGTCTCAAGATCGTCGACGATCGGGTCGCATCGCTCGACCCGGCCGCGCAGGCGGCTTTCGCCAAGGCGATGGCCACTGCGCTGGATCAGGCAGGTGTCGCCTACGACATCGGCGCCTACCGCGATGCGCCGAGCGGCTTCCGCATCTGGTGCGGTGCGACGGTCGAGACCTCGGATATCGAGGCCTTGCTGCCCTGGCTCGACTGGGCCTTCGCCAAACAGGCGGAAACGCTGGAGGCGGCTGCCTGAGCGCAGCCCTTTCGTCAACACGTCCAGACATTTCTACAGGTTTGCGGTCGGCTGCGGGATGAAGAAACCATCCCCGCAGCGACCCGGCAAGGAGGCTTTGATATGGCGCCCAAGGTGCTGATTTCCGACAAACTGTCCGCCGCCGCCGTCGACATCTTCAAGTCGCGCGGCGTCGAGGTCGACTACCAGCCCGACATCGGCAAGGACAAGGACCGGTTGCTTTCGATCATCGACCAGTACGACGGTCTGGCGATCCGCTCGGCAACCAAGGTCACCGACAAGCTGATCGCGGCGGCCAGCCGGCTGAAAGTGGTCGGCCGCGCCGGCATCGGCGTCGACAATGTCGACATTCCGGCGGCAAGCGCCAAGGGGGTGATCGTCATGAACACGCCCTTCGGCAACTCCATCACCACCGCCGAACACGCCATCGCGATGCTGTTCGCCGTGGCCCGCCAGATCCCGAAGGCCGATGCCTCGACCCAGGCCGGCAAGTGGGAAAAGTCGAAGTTCATGGGCACCGAGCTGACGTCGAAGACGCTTGGCCTGATCGGCTGCGGCAACATCGGTTCGATCGTCGCGGAACGCGCCATCGGGCTGAAGATGCGGGTCGTGGCCTTTGATCCCTTCCTGTCTGAGGAGCGGGCCGTCGAGCTTGGCGTGGAGAAGGTCGATCTCGACACGCTGTTCGCGCGCGCCGATGCAATCACGCTGCACACGCCGCTGACCGACAAGACCCGCAACATCATCGATGCGAAGGCCATCGCGAAGATGCGCGACGGCGTGATCATCATCAACTGCGCGCGCGGCGGACTGGTCGACGAGGCGGCGCTGCGCGCCGGGCTCGACAGCGGCAAGGTCGGCGGCGCGGGCGTCGACGTCTTCGCCGAGGAACCGGCCTCCGAGAATGTGCTCTTCGGTGCGCCCAATCTCGTGTGCACGCCGCATCTGGGGGCGTCGACCTCCGAAGCGCAGGAAAACGTCGCGCTGCAGGTGGCCGAGCAGATGTCGGACTATCTGGTCAAGGGTGCCGTTTCGAACGCGCTCAACATGCCCTCGATCACGGCCGAGGAAGCGCCGCGTCTGGTGCCCTTCGTCAAGCTTGCCGAGTTGCTCGGGTCCTTTGCCGGCCAGCTCACGGAGACGGGCCTTGCCGGCGTCCGGCTGGAGTATGAGGGCGACGTGGCCGAGATGAACGTCAAGGCGCTGACCGCTGCCGCCCTGACCGGTGTGCTGCAGCCGCTGCTTCAGACTGTGAACATGGTCTCTGCGCCGGTGCTGGCGCGCGAGCGCGGCATCAAGGTGGAAGAGGTGCGCCGCGCCCAGGCGGGTGCCTATGAAAACTACATCCGTCTCACGGTGACCACCGACCGGCAGGAACGCTCGGTCGCCGGCACTGTGTTCTCCGATGGAAAGCCGCGCATCATCCAGGTCAAGGGCATCAACATGGAAGCGGAACTTGGTCCGCACATGCTCTATGTCACCAACGAGGACAAGCCGGGCTTCATCGGCGATCTCGGTTCGGTTCTGGGCGATGCCGGCGTGAACATCGCGACCTTCAACCTTGGCCGCACCGCCGCTGGCGCAGACGCGATCTGCCTGGTCGAGGTCGACGGGCAGGTGCCGGCCGAGGTGCTGGAGCGCATCGCCGCGCTGCCGCATGTGAAGCAGGCCAAGCCGCTGCGCTTCTGAAGCACGAGCGGCGGCTCTGCCCGCCGCTTTGGGCTTTGTCCGACAGGCAAGAAAAACGGCCGGATGGGGATCCATCCGGCCGTTGTCATATCTGCTGTTGCGCGGGTGCGGCGATGTTTACTCGGCGCGCCAGGCGGCAACGGCCTGTTCGACCGCGCGCGTTCCCGGTGTTCCCTTTTCAAGCGTCAGGATAGCCCGCTTGCGGTTCTCGTAGAGCATCGGCAGGTCGATCCAGCCGCGTTCCTGCAGGAGCGTCAGATTGCGCTCGCGTTCGTCGGGGATATTCGACAGCGCGACCCAGAAGAACCCGTCGGCAACCTTGACGGAGGCGCCGATCAGCGCGTCGCCGCGCGCCTCTTCCGTCGTCTTCATCACGAGACCCGGCACTTCCGCAACGCCCTGACCGGTGAAGTTCTGCGGCAGGTCGAAACGGACCTCGAGCAGATGGCTGGCCGGCAGGGTGTCGTCGCGATTGGGACGCAGCGAGAGATTTGCAACAATGCTTCGCTCGGGCACTTCGATGCGCATGCGCAACACCGTTTCCGTGCGTCCGTCGATCGTCTCCTCGGCAACGCTCCAGATGGTCTGTCCGGACGAGGCCTGGCCGGCGCTGCCCGATTCGACACCCTCTTCATAGAGGAAGGCACGCTGGGCAACGACTGCGGTCTGCGCATCCGGGGATGTCTGCGCGGCAGGCGGTGCCGCAGGTGCCGCCGGTTCCTGCGCCGGGGCAGGCTGTTGCGGCGTTTCGGCCACCTGGGCCTCGCCGGTCTCGGCCGGCGTTTCCGGCTCGACGCTGCGGACCGCCGGGGTCTCGGCCGGAGCCGGTGTGCTCGGCGCCAGCGGGTCCGTCTGCGGGGCCGTCGGGGTGATCCGCGTGGTGGTGACGCTGCGTGCATCGGGGGCGATGGCGGTTTCGCCGTTGTCGAGAAGCCGCGCGGCATTCTTGCGCGAGCCCTCGGTTTCGGTGGGCTGCTCGGGCTCAGACGGCGTCTGGGGCGCGGTTGCGGTCGTGGCCGCGCCGTCGTCCCCGGAGAAGAAATCGCTCAGGACGTCGCGCTGCGAATAGCCGACGGCACCAACGCCGACGACAAGAAGCAGCAGGGCCACGCCGCCGATGATCGCGGGCAGGCGCGATCCCTGCATCGGACCGTCGATCGGCGGCAAGGGCCGCCCGCCGGATCCCGAAAGCGTCGCGCCGCCGACGTCGGTTGCAGACCTGCGGCGCGCGGTGGCTCCGGAAGTGGAAGCGGGTGCGTCGGGTTCGGGGGTGCCGATCGTGGGTTCGCGCTTTTGCGGGTCGCTTGGCTGTCCGTCGAGCGCATTGCGCGCGCTGCGCCCGGCGCTGTCGGCCGAGGCGCCAAGTTTGCGGGCGTCATCGATCGCGTTTTTCAGCGTTTCGGGTCCGGCCGGCGCTTCACCGCCCGATCCGGCCGAGGAGACAGCGGGGGCCGCATCCGCCTTTGCCGGCGCTTCAGCGCCTTGCGCCCTTGGCGTCGAGACCGTTGCAGAGGGTGCGCGAGGCTCCGGCGGCTTGGGCTCCGAGCGCTGCGCTTCCGGCGGTTTCGCCGGTGCTGCCGGTGCGGATGGCTGGCTGTATCCCAGCGTTTCGCGGGCGGCTTCGGCCTCGACCTTGCGGATCGATTCCTCGAGCCGCAACTGCTCGGCGGTGATTTCCGATGGTGACAGCGGGGGATCGTAGCCCTTCAACTGGGCAACGATGGCTTTTCGAGCGCGCTGATAGATTTCACGCCGCGCTGCCCCGGTGTTTTCCGGAAGCGCAGCAACGGTCTTCTTCAAAACCGGATAATAGTCTGCCATATGCTCAACTCGCCGTCGCCGCAGCGGATCCGCCGCGACTCGCGGACCCTGTTTAAGCCTTAATCCTGAAACGGATTCTGGACAAGGATTGTGTCATCTCGTTCTGGCGAGGTCGACAGCAACGCAACCGGCGCTCCGATCAGTTCCTCGACATGACGTACGTATTTCACGGCCTGTGCGGGAAGATCCGCCCAGCTGCGTGCGCCTTCGGTCGACTCCTTCCATCCCGGAAGGGTTTCGTAGATCGGCTTCACCCGCGCCTGGGCTCCCTGCGACGCGGGCAGGTGGTCGATCCGCTCGCCGTCCAGTTCATAGGCGACGCAGATCTTGATTTCGTCCAGTCCGTCGAGAACGTCAAGTTTGGTCAGCGCAATTCCGTTGATGCCGTTGATGCAGCAGGTCTGGCGCACCAGCACCGCGTCGAACCAGCCGCAGCGCCGCTTGCGGCCCGTGACGGTCCCGAACTCATGGCCGCGGGTGCCGAGGAAATTGCCGACCTCGTTGTCCTGCTCCGTCGGGAAGGGGCCTTCGCCGACGCGGGTCGTATAGGCCTTGGTGATGCCGAGCACATAGCCGACGGACCCGGGGCCGAGGCCGCTGCCGGCGGCTGCCTGTCCCGACACCGTGTTGGACGAGGTGACGAAGGGATAGGTGCCATGGTCGATGTCGAGCAGCGTGCCTTGCGCGCCTTCAAACAGGATCCGCTTGCCCTCGCGCCTTGCGGTGTCGAGCAGGCTCCACACGGTGCCCATGTAGGGCAGCAGCGCTTCGGAGACGGTTTCCAGCTCGGAGAAGATTGCAGCCGGATCGATCTCGGTCTCGCCCAGGCCGCGTCGCAGGGCGTTGTGGTGGGTCAGCAGGCGCTCGATCTTGGCCGGAAGCGTCTTGAGATTTGCAAGATCCATGACCCGCACAGCGCGCCGGCCGACCTTGTCTTCATAGGCCGGGCCGATGCCGCGCTTGGTGGTGCCGATCTTGGTGCCCGCGGCGGCGGCGTTTTCGCGCAGGGCATCAAGTTCCCGGTGCAGCGAGAGAATCAGCGTCGCGTTGCCGGCGATGACAAGCGTTTCCGGCGAGACGGTCACGCCCTGGTCGGCCAGGCGGGCGATCTCTGCGACCAGCGCATGCGGATCGATGACGACGCCATTGCCGATCACCGAGAGCTTGCCGCGCACCACGCCCGAGGGCAGCAGCGACAGCTTGTAGCTGACCCCGTCGATCACCAGCGTATGGCCGGCGTTGTGCCCGCCCTGGAAGCGGACAACGACGTCGGCCTGCTCGGAGAGCCAGTCGACGATCTTGCCTTTTCCCTCGTCACCCCACTGAGATCCGACGACGACGACATTGGCCATGGTATTCGCGTTCCTTCAACAGGCATTTCAGCCAGAGCGCGCGGTTTGCTGCCGCGCAGACGAGATCTCGACGGCGCGGTTGAAAACCGCGCGGAGAACGACACTGTTGCGCGCCGTGTCGCGCGCACACGAAAATCCCCGGCCTGCGAACCGGGGAGAGCGCGCGGACTATACCCAAGCCGATCCGCCCTGACGAGTCCTTCGCCGGGAAATGCATCCCCTGGCGCGGCGTTTTTCAGGGCTTGTCGGCCCGGGTCCGTTTGCGGGCCGTGCGCGCCAGCCGGAAGATCGCCGGAGAGTTGCGCAAAAGCCAGACGAACCGCTTGCGGCGATCGGCGGGAACGGGGTTGCGCATGACGAGGCGCAGGATCACGAAGCCGACGAAGGCGAGATGCAGGGTGGCCGTATAGACGAAGAAGGCGGACGGACCGAAACGATCCATCACCAGCGAGGCGAGCAAGGGCCCCGTCATGGCGCCGATGGCGAAGAACATGGTCAGGCCGGCGGCCAGTTCGACGAATTGTCCGGGACGGGCATGGTCGTTGGCATGGGCGGCCGACAGCGAATAGAGCGGCAGCGCGAAGCCGCCGAACAGAAAGCCGCCGATGAAGATCGCCAGCGGCGAGACCACGCCTGCAAGAAGCGCGCAGGACAGGCCGGCCCCGGCGGTCGCAAGCAAGAGCACATACCGCCGGTCGGTGCGGTCCGAGGCCCAGCCGAGCGGATACTGGAACAGGGCACCGGCGATCACCCACAGGCTGATGAAGAAGGCGAGGCTTTCGGTGTCGAGACCGACGGCCTGGGCATAGACCGGACCCACGGTGCGGAAGGCGCCATTGGTCAGGCCGATGGTCAGGCAGCCGACCGCGGCGACCGGCGAAATCGCCCAGAGCGCGAAGTAATTCACCGGACCCGGGTTTTCCGCCATCGGAGGATTGTCCTCGCGCGCAAGCGACACCGGGATCAGCGCGCCGCAGAACAAGAGCGCGATGATCACCAGAATGTCCGTCCCGGTCGCGCCGAAGGCCGGGAGCAGGAACTGGCCGCCCGTCACCGCCGCCAGGTCGACAATGCGGTAGATGCTGAGGATCCGGCCGCGTTCCGAATTGGAGGCAAGGGCATTGAGCCAGCTTTCCAGCACCATCGCGGTGCCGCAGAACGCCGCCCCGCTGAGGAAGCGCAAGGCGCTCCAGGAGGGGCCCGGTTCGCTCAGGAGCAGCGCCAGGACCGACATGGCGCCGAGCGATGCAAGCGCCGTGAAGACGCGAATATGCCCGACCCGGCGAATGAGCCGGGGCGCGAGCAGGACGCTTGCAATGAAGCCGGCGTAATAGGCGGAGCCGAACAGGCCGATCATCGTGTCGGAGAGCCCGCCGTCGCGCGCGCGCACCGCAATCACCGTCATGGCAAGCCCGTTGGCGCCAAGCAGCAGGGCCGCCGCCGCCAGCAGCGGCACGAGCCGGGCGAGCAGCGGTCGCGGAGAGACCGGAAGGGCGGGACTGTCGGGCATCGGAAAATGCGAAACGGAGGGCTGATCGGAAATTCGGCTGGCAGCGCGTGCGAGAACGAAAGACGCTCTCAAAGACAGTGACCGGGATTGCGTGCCGGAGCAAGCCGGTGATCCGGTCGTTTTTTGCCGGTCCGCATTGCGTGCAACGCAGGCGGCGCACCCCGGCGGGCGATCCGGTCTCGCAAATCGGGTGTTTTCGGCGCGGCGAAGGTGATAGTCCTCGCCGCCTGACAGCGGTCGCTCCCCGGCCGAACCGGATTTGCCGAGATGAGCCTGAAAAACTGGTCGTTGCTGTGCCTGCTCGCCCTGATCTGGGGCGGGACTTTTCCCCTCGCCAAGCTTGCGGTCGCGGAAATCCCGCCGCTCGTGCTGGTCTTCGCGCGGGTTGCGATTGCGGCCGTCGTGCTGCATGTCATCCTGCGGCTTCGCGGCCTGCGGTTCCCGACAGCCCCCGACATGCTTCTCGCGTTTCTGCTGATGGGCTTTTTGAACAACGCGATCCCCTTCTCGCTGATCTTCTGGGGGCAGACGGAGGTGAGCGCGAGCCTTGCCTCGATCCTCAATGCGTCGACGCCGATCTTCACCGTGATCGTCGCCTCGCTGGTGTTTTCGCAGGAAGTTCTCAAGGCCACCCGGGTTGCCGGCATCGCTCTCGGTTTCGTCGGGGTCGCGGTGCTGCTGTCGCCGGGCCTGTTCGGCATCGGCACGGAGCCCCTGTGGGCGAAGATGCTGTTTCTGGGCGCAGCGCTCTCCTATGCCTTCGCCGCGACCTTTGCCCGCTGGTTTTCCGGGGTTTCCATTCTGGTTGCCGCCGCCGGCCAGCTGACCGGCTCGACGCTGCTGATGGCGCCGCTGGCTGCCTGGCAGGCGACGACATGGCAGGGGGCGGGCTGGCGTGTGGCCGAGACAAGCGCGCAGGGCTGGATCGCGATGGCGCTGCTTGGCGTCCTGTGCACGGCGTTCGCCTATCTGATCTATTTTCGCCTTCTGCGCGAAGCCGGGGCGACCAATGCCTCGCTTGTGACCCTTTTGGTGCCGGTGACCGCGACCGCGATCGGTGCGGGATTTCTGGGCGAGGCGCTTTCCGGCGTCCAGTTTGCCGGCATGGCGATCCTGCTCGCAGGCCTGTGCGTGCTCGACGGGCGGGTGTTCAAGCTGTTTGCACCGCGTGACCGGCCGGTGTCGAAGCCGACGGGCGAGGGCCGCTGATCCTTCGTGTCCTCACAACGCCGGGGAGGCGGGAGCCATCGCGGCGATCCGTTCCGCGAAGCGGTCGTAGAAGGCCGAGAGATGCGGCGGCGCGCAAGCGCGGCAGGCGTCGAGCGCCCTGCGGGCGGCCGGGGCATCCTCCGTCGAAATCGCGCCCATCATCCGCTCGTGCTTGGCGGCAAGATCCGCAAAGGCGGGCGTTGCCGCATAGGCGGGATCGCCGGCGAGCGCGAACAGCGTGATCGGCACGCTCTTGCCCTTCAGCGGGATCGCACCGGCCTCCAGCAGCGCGAAGTCGGGCGCGGCACGGGCGGTCGTTTCCGACACGACGCAATCCGCGCCGATGCCCTTGCAGCTCGATTCGATCCGTGCGGCGATGTTCACCGCGTCGCCGATCACCGAGTAGTTGAACCGGCGGCTAGAGCCCATGTTGCCGACGCAGGCCTCGCCGCTGTTCAGTCCGACGCCGATCTGAACGGTTTTTTGCGGCATGTCGCGCGCCTTGAAGCCGAAGGCGTCGCTCGCGTTCAACTCGTCGACCACGCGCAGCATCGCCAGCGCGGCCTGCGCCGCCTTGCGGGCGTGATCCTCCACCTCCATCGGCGCGTTCCAGAAGGCCATGATGCTGTCGCCGATGTATTTGTCGATCGTGCCGCCGTGACGCTGGATCTCCTCGCTGAGCGGGGACAGCAGCGCATTGAGGAAGGCGACGAGTTCGGTCGGCGTCAATTGCTCGGAAATCGGCGTGAAACCGCGCACATCCATGAAGAGGATCGTCATGTCGCGCATCTCGCCGCCGAGTTTCAGCGTGTCCGGCGCGCTTTCCAGGCGGCGCACCATTTCCGGCGCGAGATACTGGCCGAAGGCGGTGCGGACGAACTGCTTCTCGCGCTCGGTCAGCACATAGAGCAGCGCGGTCGCGGCGGCATAGACGAAGAGGTTCGCGGCCGTGGGATAGACCGGATCGAGCAGCAGCCCTTGCGTGCGAAACAGATGCACTGCCCCCGCATAGAGCGCGGCGGCGATGGCTCCGCCGATCAGCGCCGCCCATCCCGCGCCGACCGCAAGGACCAGGGCGATGATGATCAGCCCGATCGCGACGGTCGCGATGATCTCGGCGCCATAGGCCCAGTCGGGGCGGGCGAGAAAATCGCCGGACAGGATCTGTTCGGTCGCCTGCGCATGCACGGAGACCCCCGGCACCAGTTCACCAAGCGGGGTGGTGCGGATATCGAACAGCCCGATCGAGGAAGTGCCGACATAGATGATCCGGCCTTCGATCTCCGATTGCAGCTCCTGGCGTTTGGCGGGATCGAGGACGTCGGCCGCGGAGATGTAGCGGTCCTTGCGGTCGGCGTTGAAATAGACCCAGAGCTCGCCGATGGCGGTCGTCGGAAAGGAAACCGCGCCGACCTTGACCTCGGTCACCGCGGCACCGCCCACGGCGAGCTCGCCGCTGGCATCCGCGCTGCGCACGATATAGCCGCTGGCCCCTTGCGCGACGCGCAAGGCCTCCATCGACAGCGAGGGAAACAGGGCCTCTCCATTTGTCACCAGCATCGGAATGCGCCGCACGATCCCCGAGGTGTCGCGGGCCGACAGGCTGAGGCTGCCGCTGCCGGCGGCCCGGGCCTCCAGCATGTCGAGGCTCTTGAGCGCGGAGGGAAACCCGGGCAGGGAGGCCGCCGGGTTGCTGCCGGCGTAGGCGAAACCCGCTTTGGAGGCGGGCGTGCCGCCGTCCGCATCGGACCGCAGCGCATATCCGAGCACGACCGGCATGCGGGCGAGCGCCTCGGCAAAGGCGGCGTCAGTGTCGGGAAGCGCCTGCGCCTTCAGCTCCGGCACCTGCTCAAGTTCGGGCAGGTAGCGGTGCGGCGACAGCCGGTCGGGCTCGGCGAAGATCATGTCATAGGCGACGACCGCGGCGCCCATCTCCGCCAGGGCATCCGTCAGTGCGGCGAGCGTGTCGCGGCGCCAGGGCCATTGGCCGTGAACGGCGAGCGAGCGCTCGTCGATGTCGACGATGCGAACGGGATAATCGTCGTCCGCGCGCGGCCAGAGGCGCTGATAGGTGTCGAACCCCATCAGGCGGATGGATTCCACGAAAGCCGGGTCCATGGCCCGCAACAGCGTCACGACCAGCAGGAAAACGCCTGCCACGCCCGCGACGGCAAGATGCTTGCGGCGGCTCATCCGCATTGGCGTTTCGTTTCCGGCACCGCGCGCCATCCTCTCGGGCCTCGCGCTCCCGAGTGAGAGGAGCGCGAACAGGGCGAAGGTCGTCACGTTAGAAAAACGCCCCGCCTCCTGCAAGGAGACGGGGCGTTGGCATCACTTGGTCTGCGGAAGCGCCGGCGGCGCGGCGGCCGCGCGTCAGCTGTGGTCGGCCAGTTCGGCCGGGCGCTGTTCCAGTTCCTTGGCGCCGCGGCGCACCGCCTTTTGAACCTTTTCGAAGGCGCGCACCTCGATCTGGCGCACGCGCTCGCGGCTGACGCCGAATTCGGTCGAGAGGTCTTCCAGCGTGATCGGGTCTTCCGACAGGCGCCGGGCCTCGAAGATCCGCCGCTCGCGCTCGTTCAAGACGTCCATGGCGTCGCCAAGCAGCTTGCGGCGCATGTCCAGCTCTTCCTGCCGGGCGTAGAGCGTTTCCTGGCTCTCGCTCTCGTCGACCAGCCAGTCCTGCCATTCGCCGCTGTCGGCTTCGGCGCGGATCGGCGAGTTCAGCGAGGCGTCGCCGGCGAGCCGGCGGTTCATCGAGATCACGTCGGTCTCGCTGACGCCGAGCTTGGTCGCGATCTCGGTGACCTGATCGGGCTTCAGATCGCCTTCCTCCAGCGCCTGGATCTTGCCCTTGAGGCGGCGCAGGTTGAAGAACAGGCGTTTCTGGCTCGCCGTGGTGCCCATCTTGACCAGCGACCAGGAGCGCAGGATGTACTCCTGGATCGCCGCCTTGATCCACCACATGGCGTAGGTCGCGAGCCGGAAGCCCTTGTCCGGCTCGAAGCGCTTGACCGCCTGCATCAGTCCGACATTGCCTTCCGAGACGACCTCTGAGATCGGCAGACCGTAGCCGCGATAGCCCATGGCGATCTTGGCGACCAGGCGCAAGTGCGAGGTCACGAGGCGTTCCGCGGCCTGCGGGTCCTCATGTTCCTTGTAGCGCTTGGCGAGCATGTATTCTTCTTGCGGTTCCAGCATGGGGAACCTGCGGATTTCGTCCAGGTATCGGCTGAGCCCGCCCTCGCCGGAACTCAGAACCGGAATATTCTGGGCCATGAATGCACCCTTTCTCCCAATGTGATCCCTCAGGCGCGACGCGGCAGAAGTCGCCGCAAAACCGCCATCAAAGGGCATCCCCGTCGGCGCCCAAACGGCACGCCGATGCCCAATATAAGGATCAAATTGACAAAAACACGGCCTGATTTTGCATTTTAACGTTGGGAAATAGATCGAAATGCTCCGATCAGGCCCTCCAGGTCGTCCGGACGGGGACTTTCAAAGCGCAGGGTCTCGCCGGTCGCGGGGTGCTCGAAGGCGAGCAGTCCGGCATGCAGCGCCTGGCGCGGGAAAGCCTGGACGATGCTCTTTGCCGGCTCGTCCAGCCGGGTCGCCTTGGTGCGAAAGCCCGCACCGTAATCGGCATCGCCCACAAGCGGATGGCCGATATGGGCCATGTGGACGCGGATCTGGTGGGTGCGGCCGGTCTCCAGCCGGCAGGTCAGCAGCGCGGCGATCGCCGGCGCGCCCTTGGGCTGCGGTCCGGGCTCCAGAAAGCGCTCGCGCACCTGCCAATGGGTGATGGCGTTGCGCCCGCCGGAGCGGAAGACCGCGATCTTCTGGCGATTGTGGGTGGAGCGCCCGAGGTTGGCGTCGACCGTGCCCTTCAGATGCGAGGGCGCGCCCCAGACCAGCGCGGAATATTCGCGTTCGAGCGGACCGGTGCGGCCGTGATCGGCAAATTGCGCGCTCAGGCCCTGATGCGCGGCATCGGTCTTGGCGACCACGAGCAGTCCGCTGGTGTCCTTGTCGAGGCGGTGGACGATGCCCGGACGCTTGACGCCGCCGATGCCGGACAGGCTGTCGCCGCAATGGTGCAGGAGGGCGTTGACGAGCGTGCCGGTGGCATGGCCGGCGCCCGGGTGAACCACCAGTCCGGCCGGCTTGTCGATGACGATCAGATGCTCGTCCTCATAGGCGACGACGAGAGGGATGTCCTGGGCTTCGGGCTCCGCCGGCTCCGGCTCCGGCAGGTCGAGGGAGAGTTCGTCTCCTTCGTTGACCCGGTATTTGGGCTCGACTATGGTCCGCGCGCCGACGCGCACGTGACCTTCCCTGATCAGGGACTGGATGCGGTTGCGGCTGATATCCTGAACGTGCCGCGCCAGACAGGCGTCCAGACGGACGCCCGCATCCTGCGGACCGGCAGTGATTTCGGCCGGACCGAAATCCGGCATTTCATTGGTGGACATCGACATGACACATCCGGGTTTGGACGACGACAGCCAGACGGAGCCGCCGCTTGACCCGGCCGCAGAACGTCTTCAGGCGAAACTGAAACGCCTGCTCGCCGTGTCCGGACTGATCATGACGCTCGGCTTCGTGGCGGTTTTCGCGGCGATCATCTACAGATTGTCCGACCGCGCCTCGCCGCCGGATGCAAGCGATATAGCCGCTACCATCGCCATCGGCAAGGATGGCCGCGTGGAAAGCATGGCGCTGGCCGAGGGGCGGCTGATCCTGCTGGTGCGCGAGGGCGCGGCAAGCAAGCTGCTCTATCTCGACCCGATGACCGGAACCGTGATCGGCGAGACCGCCTTCGTTTCGCGATAGGGCGGTCTTTGCCAGCCGGTTTCCACGGGCTGGGGGCAACTCGCGAATTCCGCGTTATCGGTGCTTGCATTCGTCAGCGCCCCGGTCTATACCGCGCTTCTTCTCGTCGAAGACCAGCGATGCCCCCATCGTCTAGCGGTCTAGGACGCCGCCCTCTCACGGCGGAAACAGGGGTTCGAGTCCCCTTGGGGGTACCATTTTCGCAAGGGTCGCCGTCCGGTTTTCCGGTCAGCCCCTGACGCGGTCCACGAGCCGGCTTTCCCAGGTCATAGTTCCAAACACCGTTCCCTGCGGCGCCGTCCACGCGTCCCGAGACAGTCGTCTGCCGTGTCGGATTTCGCCAAACGTGCCGGTTAGCGGACGGGTCGTGGTCGACGGAAGGTTCAGACCCCGGCCTTTTCTTTCGATGCAGGCGTCTCCTGCGCGGCCGTGTCCGACGCTGCACCGGGCCCATTGTCCGGCTTCAGACGCTTGCGGGCCGCGCGGATGCGTGCGGAGAGCGACGTCTGGGTGTCCTTGCCGGGCTGCGGGTCCGCCGGCTCGTCGCTGTTGCCGGCGCTTGGCTCGGGCGCGGTTCTGGCGTTTCCCGGCGCAGCCGGGCTCTTATCCTTTTGTGCGGTATCCGCTTCGCCCTCAAGGCTCGCCATCACGGAGGCCGCAAGGTCCGAGAGCTCGCGGCGCATCGACATGAAGGCGTCGTTGCTGTGCAATTCGGCCCGCAGGCGGGCGTTTTCCGCCTCCAGCCGCTCCGCGTCGGCAGTCAGACGCGTGAGCCGCTGTGCGCTGTCGGCGGTCGCAGGCTGCGCGTCGGTCGATCCGGGCTGACCGGATTCTTCCAGCAGAATGGACAGTCGGGTGATTTCCGCCTGCGCGGCGATCAGCTTGGATTCCACTTCAAACAGCCGGTTGTTCTGCTGGCCGAAGCGGCGCCGGTCGGTCTCCGCCGGCGGCGCGGGCGATCCCTCGGCCGACCCGGCGCCCGCGGCGTCGCGCGCCTTTTGTTCCGCGGCTTCGAGCTTGCGTTTCAAGGCGGTGATTTCCGATTCAAGTCCGGCGATCCGGGCAAGATCGGATGCGCGGGCGATGCTGGCGTCTGACTCGGCCTGCCAGGCCGAAGCCGTCTCCGCACTGTCCGTCGGCACGGCCGCGGGCCCGGTCGCGCCGTCGCCGGCCGAGGCCATCATGCGCTTCAGGCTGCGTTCCAGCTCGCGCTGGCGCGCCTTGGCCATGGCGACGGCTTCCTCGCGTTCCTGGATGTCCCGGCGCAGCCCGTCTTCGCGCGCCGCCGCCTCGGCCAGCGCCTGGTCGCGAGCGAGCATTTCCTTGCGCAGGTCGTTGGCCGCGCTCTCCGCCCGGTCCCGGGCAATGCGGTTGGATGCGGTTTCGGCCTGAAGCCGTTCCAGGCCGCTTTCCAGGCGGCGCTGCTCCAGCGCATGGCTGGCGCGCAGGCTGCTGATTTCCGCGCGCACGTCGGCGTGGGTCATCGGGCTGGTGGCCTCGACGGCCTGGCGCGTCAGGCGCACCGCGCGGCGCCAGATCGCAGGCAGCATCGCCAGCGCGACGAGGCCCGCAAGGCAGGCGCCCAGTACCACAAGCATTGCCGCTTCAATCAAGACCGACCACCACTGTTTCGCCGCGCGCGGATCATCTGGCCGCGCGTCTGCGCCGACTTCGATCCCGTCTTCTTACCTGATGCTTACCTGACGTGCGGTCTTCCGCCAAGCGGGAGCTGCTCGCGCGGTCGCTGGCGGATGCCGTCAGAACGGATTCCACGTCGGCTCGGGCGTGAACTTGAGGTAGCCGACATTGACACCGAGCCGGGCACCGACGCCGGCGCGGACCGGCACGACATAGATGTCGTGGTTCGACAGCACGGTCATGCCAAAGCCGCCGACGAGATAGGCCGATCCGGCAACGCCGACATAGCGGCGCATGATCGCGTTGGTATCGGGCAGATTGTAGACGAGCATCATCGTCCGGGCGCCGTCGGCGCCCACGTCCCAGCCGAAGGACGGCCCCTGCCAGAAGACCTTATGGGTGCCGGCGTTGCGGGTGTAGAGCTGGCCCTCGCCGTAGCGGGCGCCCGCAATCAGGGCGCCGGAGCCTTCTTCGCCGAGAATATAGCCGTTCGGCTGGCCGTATTGCGAAACCGCGCGCTCGATCACCGAGGCGAGACCGCCTGAGATCTGGCCGAAGAAGCGGTGGCCGGCGTTGAGAAGCTCGTCCTGGCTGTATTGCTCGGGCTGCTGTGCGCTAGCCGGAGGGGCAAGGACACATGTCATCGCAACAACAAGGGCAAGGGCCATGGCCCGAAAGCCGGAGCGCAGGGAAACGCGGGAAGCGGACGCGCGGTGCGGAATCATGTTTAGTGTCCTCTCAGACTGGGGGCGCTTGTGCGACGCGTGGCGCACCGACAGGCAATGGACGGGCGGAATGCGGATGACCAAAGCCGGTGTCGATGGCAAAGGTGGCCAGGCGGATGGTCGCGGTGCACATTCGGTCCGTCGCATTCGTCGGAGTTGATTCGGTGTCAGAGTGTAATCGAATTCCGAAGACATTATGGTGGCGGGCCGCCATGGCCGTTGTCGCCCTGTTTTCCGGCGGATCGGGGACGTACGCGCAGGATTACGCCACCGACACGATGAGCGGCTATGCGCTCGGCGGACGTGATCCCGTCGCCTATTTCATCGCCCGCCAGCCGCTTGAGGGTCTTCCGCGTCATGAATTGCGCTGGGGCGGGACCATCTGGGTGTTTCTCAACGAGGGCAACCGGGCCGCCTTCGAGGCCGACCCGGAAGTCTATGCCCCGGAGCTGGCCGGCTGCGACCCGGTGGCGCTGGCCGACGGGTTCGTGACCGAGGGCAATCCGATGATCTTCGCCCTCTATGACGGCGACCTCCTGCTGTTTCACTCGGAGATCAACCGGTTTCTCTTCCTGGCCGATCCGCAGAGCCAGATGGGCGCGGCCAAGGGCAATGCCGCGCGGCTTGGCTGTGTCGGTCGCCGGGGGAGCAACCCGTAGCCGAGGCGGAGAGGGGTTACCGTCCGCGCCCTCGGCCGGCGATAGCCCGCTTTTCTGACGCTTTCGGGCGCCCGGTTCGCTTGGCAGTGCGCGACGCCAAGTGTAACCCTTTCAGTGTTTCGCGAATCACTGTGAAAACGCGCGCCACCTCCGCCATCGACGGACAGCCCCATTCGAGGACGACCGCATGACCGCCATCGACGATCTCAGCGCCCTGGACCTTGCAGCCCTTGTTGCAAGCCGCGTTTGCCACGACATCATCTCGCCGGTGGGGGCCATCACCAACGGCCTTGAGGTTCTCGACGAGGAAGACAGCGGCGACATGAAGGAATTCGCGATGGAGCTGATTCGCAAGAGCGCCCGCCAGGCCTCTGCGAAGCTCCAGTTCGCGCGTCTCGCCTTCGGGGCGGCGGGCTCCGCCGGGGCGGAAATCGATCTTGGCGACGCGCAGTCGGTTGCCGCCGGGTTCCTGGCCAATGAAAAGGCGGACCTCGAATGGCAGGTGCCGCGGCTGTTGATGCCCAAGAACCGGGTCAAGCTGCTCCTCAACCTCATCCTGCTCGCAAACCAGTGCGTCCCGCGTGGCGGTCTGATCACCGTCACGATGCGCGGCGAACCCCAGTCGCCGACCTTCGAACTCAAGGTCACCGGCTCGACGACCAAGGTGCCGGCGCTGGTGCTCGACATGATGGCCGGCAATGAACCGGAGCGGATCGACGCCCATACGGTTCAGCCGGTGTATGCGGCGCTTCTTGCACGGGAATCGGGAATGAATTTAGAGGTCGTTAAGGAAGAAGACGGCGTAAAAATTACTGCGGCCTCTGTGGCGTAATTTAGCGCCAGACGTAGTTCTCTGGTTTCAATTTATCTTAACTGTTTCGGCGGCATGCTCTTCGACGAGGGATGGGTTGCCCGGACTTAGATCCGGGCTGTGTACCAGTAACCAGTCGGGTGAGTTTGACCATGGACGATTTGCTTAGCGAGTTCCTTACCGAAACGAACGAGAGCCTTGATGTCGTTGACGTCGAACTCGTGAAGTTCGAGCAAGAACCGAACAACGCCAAGATTCTTGATAACGTTTTCCGATTGGTTCACACCATCAAGGGGACCTGCGGGTTCCTCGGGTTGCCCCGTCTGGAAGCGTTGGCACATGCGGCCGAGACGTTGATGGGCAAGTTCCGCGACGGAGCGCCGGTCACCCAGGAAGCGGTGTCGCTGATCCTGACGTCGATCGACCGCATCAAGGAGATCCTCGCGGATCTCGAGACGGCAGGCGGTGCGGAGCCGGAAGGCAGCGACGACGACCTGATCTCCGAACTGGAGCGCCTGTCGCTCTCGGCGGAGACCAAGGCCGCGCCGGGCGCCCAGGCGGAAGAGCCGGCCGCGGACACCACCACCGGCGACATCGTCGAACAGAGCCTGGAGCGTCCGCTGCGCCCGGGCGAGGTGTCCCTGGACGATCTCGAACGCGCCTTCCGCGAGGCGGAATGCGAGGTTGAGCTCCCGGTCGCCGCGACCGAGGAAGAGCTTGACCATGAGGTCGAGGCCGAAGCCGCACCTGTCGCAGCCGCGCCGCTGGCCGAAACGGCCAAGGTGAAGGCCAAGGTCAAGGAAGAGCCCGCCGCCAAGGAGCCGACCGAGAAGAAGGCGTCCGTCTCCAGCCAGTCGATCCGCGTCGCGGTCGATACGCTGGAAGACCTGATGACCATGGTCTCGGAACTGGTGCTGACGCGCAACCAGCTCCTGGAGATCGTGCGCCGTCACGAGGATTCCGAGTTCAAGGTGCCGCTGCAGCGGCTGTCCAACGTGACCGCGGAGCTGCAGGAAGGCGTCATGAAGACGCGCATGCAGCCGATCGGAAACGCCTGGCAGAAGCTTCCGCGTATCGTTCGCGATCTCAGCCAGGAACTCGAGAAGCCGATCGAGCTGGAAATGCTCGGCGCCGACACCGAGCTTGATCGCCAGGTGCTGGAGCTGATCAAGGATCCGCTCACCCACATGATCCGCAACTCCGCCGACCACGGTCTGGAGATGCCGGCCGACCGCCGCGCCGCCGGCAAGTCGGAGAAGGGCACGATCACGCTCTCCGCCTATCACGAGGGCGGCCATATCATCATCGAAGTGCGCGACGATGGTCGCGGCATCGACGTCGACCGTGTCAAGGCCAAGGTGCTCGAGCGCGGTCTGGCGAGCGAAGCCGAACTGGAGAAGATGACGGATCAGCAGATCCACAAGTTCATCTTCGCCGCGGGCTTCTCGACGGCGGCGAATGTCACCAGCGTGTCGGGCCGCGGCGTCGGCATGGACGTGGTGCGCAACAACGTCGAACTCATCGGCGGCTCGATCGACCTGCGCTCGGTTCCGGGCAAGGGATCGAGCTTCATCATCAAGATCCCGCTGACGCTCGCGATCGTCTCGGCGCTGATCGTTGAGGCCGGGGGCGACCGTTTCGCCATTCCGCAGCTTTCAGTGGTCGAACTGGTGCGCGTCCAGGACAACTCGGAGCCGCGGATCGAACGGATCAAGGACACGCCCGTCCTGCGGCTGCGCAACAAGCTGCTGCCGCTGGTGCAGATGTCCTATCTGCTCGGGGCCAATCCGAATGCGGTCGATACGGAGACGAAATCCGACACCGGCTTCATTGTCGTCATGCAGGTCGGCAGCGAGACCTTCGGCGTGGTCGTCGACGGGGTCTTCCATACGGAGGAAATCGTCGTCAAGCCGATGTCGACGATGCTGCGCAACCTGACAATGTTCTCCGGAAACACCATCCTGGGCGATGGCGCGGTGATCATGATCATCGATCCGAACGGCGTCGCCTCCGCGATGGCGAGCCATGCCTCCAGCGTGGTCGCCGACGAGGAGCGCAAGCAGCAGGAAGAGGCGATCACCTCCGCGCTCGACGGCCAGTCGACGGTGTCGATGCTGCTGTTCCGGGCCGGTTCGGCAGAGCCGAAGGCCGTGCCGCTCTCGCTGGTCACGCGTCTGGAAGAGTTCGACGTGACCAAGATCGAACAGTCCAACGGTCGCGATCTGGTGCAGTATCGCGGGTCGCTGATGCCGCTGGTCTATATCGACCCGGCTCAGACGCGTCGCTCGGAAGGCACCCAGCCGATGCTGGTCTTCTCCGACGCCGGCCGCTCGATGGGCCTCGTTGTCGACGAGATCGTCGACATCGTCGAGGACCGCATGAACATCGAGGTCGGATCCGACCGCGCCGGTGTTCTCGGGTCCGCCGTCATCAAGGACAAGGCGACGGAGATCATCGATCTCGGCTACTTCCTGCCCCAGGCCTTCGAGGACTGGTTCATGCGCAAGGAAATGGACATCGCCGCTCTGACCAAGAAGGTCCTTCTGGTCGACGACAGCGCCTTCTTCCGCAACATGCTGACGCCGGTTCTCAAGGCGGCCGGCTATGACGTGACGGCCTGCCAGGGCGCGCAGCATGCCTTCGAGCTGCTGGAAAACGGCGACGTGTACCAGGCGATTGTCAGCGATATCGAAATGCCGGAAATCAACGGCTTCGAGTTCTGCGAGGCGCTGCGCCGCGATCCGCGGTTCCGCAAGATGCCGATCCTGGCCCTGTCGGCCGTGGTGTCTCCGGCATCGATCGAACGCGGGCGTCAGGCCGGCTTCGACGACTATGTGGCGAAATTCGACAGGCCGGGGCTGATCGCCTCCTTGAAGGACCTGTTCTCGGGTGAAGTGGGGATTGCGGCATGACCAACAACGACAACCACGCGTCCAATGCCGACGAGGTCATCCAGTATGTGACCGTCGTGATCGGAGGGCAGCTGTTCGGCCTGCCGATCAGCCAGGTGCACGATGTGTTCGTGCCCGAGCGGGTCACCCGCGTGCCTCTGGCCGCTCCGCAGGTCGCAGGCGTTCTGAACCTGCGCGGCAGGATCGTCACCGCCATCGACATGCGCAAGCTGCTGCATCTTCCCGAACGCGACGACGGATCGCAGGTGATGGCTGTCGGCATCGAGCAGAAGGGCGAAAGCTACGGGCTGGTGATCGATTCCGTCGGCGAGGTGCTGCGGCTTTCCTCGTCCTCGCAGGAGCCGAACCCGTCCAACCTGGACAAGCGCTGGGCCGAGATCTCCGGCGGCGTTCATCGCCTGGACGGCAAGCTGATGATCATCCTCGACGTTGCCCGGCTGTTCTCCGCGATGGTGGAACAGCCCAAGGCCGCGGCCTGATCGGCCTCTCGTCCCTGGGAACGACCTGCCGATGTTCGGCACTCGGGAGAAACTGAAATGAAGCATTGTCTCGTCGTCGACGATTCCAGCGTTATCCGCAAGGTGGCGCGCCGCATTCTGGAGGACCTCGAGTTCTCCATTTCGGAAGCCGAGGACGGCCTGAAGGCGCTCGAGGCCTGCCGCCAGCAGATGCCGGACGCCATCCTGCTCGACTGGAACATGCCGGAAATGGACGGTCTCGAGTTCCTGTTGTCGCTTCGGCGCGAAGAGGGCGGCGATCAGCCGATCGTCGTCTTCTGCACCACGGAGAACGACGTCGCCCATATCACCCGCGCGATGCGGGCCGGTGCGAACGAATACATCATGAAGCCTTTTGACAAGGACATCGTGGAAGCGAAGTTCCAGGAAGCCGGGCTTATCTAGTCACCCTTGCGGGGTCCGTTACATGATCGCTTCTCCATCTGCGTCGCTTCCACAAGGCGGCGCCAACCCGGATCGTGTCCGCGTCATGGTCGTGGACGATTCCGTGGTCATTCGCGGACTGCTCAGCCGTTGGGTCGAGGCGGACCCGGCCCTGCATCTCGTCGCCTCGCACCGCAACGGCAAGCTCGCCGTCGACGACATTGAACGGAGCAATCCCGATGTCGTCGTTCTCGACATCGAGATGCCGGAGATGGACGGTCTCACCGCCCTCCCGCTGATGCTGAAGAAGAAGCGCGACCTCATCGTCGTCATGGCGTCGACGCTGACGCGGCGCAATGCGGAAATCAGCCTGCGGGCGCTTTCGCTCGGGGCACAGGACTATGTTCCCAAGCCGGAATCCACCAGCGAGGTCACCACCTCCGTCGATTTCCGGCGCGAGCTGATCGAGAAGATCAAGGCGCTCGGCGAGCGCCGCAGGGCGTCGCGCCCGCTCGGCGGTCGCCAGATGCGCGCGCAGACGAGCGCCGGCCAGACGGTGTCGCAGTTGCCGGTCTCGCGCGCAGCCACTGCCGCGCAAGGCTACAGCCGCATGGCGGCGGCACCGGCGCCGGTCGCTGCGAAGCCGGCGCTGAAAACGCGGCCCTATTCGAACGTCAAGCCGCGCATTGTCGCGATCGGATCCTCGACCGGCGGTCCGCAGGCCTTGCAGCAGGTGCTCAGCGAGATCGGAACGGCGATCCGCGACGTGCCCGTCGTGGTGACACAGCACATGCCGCCGACCTTCACGGCGATCCTGGCCGAGCATCTCGCGAAGGCGGCGATGCGCCCGGCGAAGGAAGCCGAGGACGGCGAGGTGCTCAAGCCCGGCCATATCTACGTCGCGCCGGGTGGCAAGCACATGATCTTGAAGAAGGACGGCGGCCAGCCGGTCGCCTGTCTGGAGGACGGGCCGCCGATCAACTTCTGCAAGCCGGCCGTCGATCCCCTGTTCGACAGCGTGGCCAAGGTCTACGGCTCGGCGACGCTTGCGATCGTTTTGACCGGCATGGGCCATGACGGCGCAAACGGCGTGCGGACGATCTCCGCAGGTGGCGGAAGCATTATTGCCCAGGACGAAGCCAGCAGCGTTGTCTGGGGCATGCCTGGAGCAGCGGCCCACACGGGTCTGTGTAGCGACATTCTCCCGATCTCGAGGATCGGGCCGAAGGTCGTCGGATTGTTGAGTGGAGGTCTCAGGTGATTGCGTCCCAGTTCGAGTATCTCAAGCAGTACCTGAAATCCCAGTCCGGGCTCGTACTGAGCAACGAGAAACAGTACCTCGTGGAAAGCCGCCTGCTTCCGGTCGCGCGCCGGCATGGCCTCGCCGGCCTGTCCGAACTCGTGCAGGCGATGCAGCGTCCCGGCGCGATGCAGATCGCGTCCGACGTGGTCGAGGCCATGACCACGAATGAATCCTTCTTCTTCCGCGACACCACGCCGTTCAAGCATTTCCGCGAGACGATGTTGCCGGCGATGCTGAAGGCGCGGGCCGACCGGCGCACGATCCGTATCTGGTGCGCGGCCGCCTCCACCGGCCAGGAGCCCTATTCGCTCGCCATCTGCCTGAAGGAAGAAGCCCAGAAGGTCGGCGGCTTTCGCGTCGAGATCCTCGGCACCGACCTGTCGGGCGAGGTTCTGGACAAGGCGCGCAACGGCATCTACAGCCAGTTCGAGGTCCAGCGCGGCCTGCCGATCCAGATGCTGCTGAAATATTTTACCCAGAAGGGCGATCTCTGGCAGATCAATCCGGACATCCGCGCGATGGTGCAGTGGCGCAAGCTCAACCTGCTGGAGAGCTTTTCCACGCTCGGCACCTTCGACATTCTCTTCTGCCGCAACGTGCTGATCTATTTCGACCAGCCGACCAAGGTCGACGTGCTGCAGCGCATGGCGAAGCAGATGCCGAGCGACGGCTATCTGGTGCTTGGCGCGGCGGAGACGGTCGTCGGACTGACCGATGCCTTCCGTCCCGTTCCCGACCACCGCGGCCTGTATCAAACGGCAACGGCAGGCCAGGGAGCCATCGGCCAGAGCCCGTTCCGGGCACGGATCGCCGGTTAGGGTCAGGTCGGGCTTGGGTTCAAGCCGGGCAGTATCGGCCTGAAAACGAGACGAATGCGACAAGCGGCGGTGTCCACCGGACCCGCCGCTTTTCATGTGCCCCCCGTGTATCGCCTGCGCGCGATCAGATTTCCGTGCGGCGGGCGGCGGTCTCGGGATCGCCCGTGTTCGGCGTGCCCGCGGGTTCGATCAAGAGAAGATGAGCCTCTTCGCGGGCGAAGGGGCAATGTTCGACATTCTTGGGCACGACGAACATTTCGCCCGCCTTGAGTGTCACGGTTCGGTCCCGCAGCCGGATATCGATTTCGCCCTTCAGAACAAGGAAGAAGTCGTCGGTATCGGGATGCGCGTGCCAGGTGAACTCGCCTTCGACCTTCACGACCATGACGTCATGCCCGTTGAACGATGCCACCGTGCGCGGCGACCATCTCTCGTCGAAGGTGGAGAGCTTCTCCGCAAGGTTGATCTTGTCCGTCATCCTACCGTGGTCCTTCACATGCGAGGGGGAGGGGCCGGGTGTGTCGTGCGGGCCCCGTGGCCGGACCTTCGGGGCCCGGGTCCCGAACGAAAAAGACCCCGCGATCCGCGAGGCCTTTTAACGTTGGTCGTTTGCGGGGAAAGGCCGCGAGGACAGCTGCCCTCAGGCGGCTTTCTCCTCGGGTTCGCGCAGCACGTAGCCGCGGCCCCAGACAGTCTCGATGTAATTCTTTCCCGACGTCGCCGCGGCGAGCTTCTTGCGAAGCTTGCAGATGAAGACGTCGATGATCTTGAGCTCCGGCTCGTCCATGCCGCCGTAGAGATGGTTCAGGAACATCTCCTTGGTGAGCGTGGTTCCCTTGCGCAGGGAGAGCAGTTCGAGCATCTGGTACTCCTTGCCGGTCAGATGCACCCGCTGACCGGATACCTCCACCGTCTTGGTGTCCAGATTGACCACAAGGTCGCCGGTCGTGATGACCGACTGTGCATGGCCCTTGGAGCGGCGCACAATCGCATGAATGCGCGCGACAAGCTCGTCCTTGTGGAACGGCTTGGTCATGTAATCGTCTGCGCCGAACCCAAGACCGCGAACCTTGTCCTCTATCCCGGCGAGGCCGGAGAGGATGAGGATCGGAGTCTTTACCTTCGCCACGCGCAACGTCCGCAGAACCTCGTAACCCGACATATCGGGAAGATTGAGATCCAACATGATGATGTCGTAGTCGTAGAGTTTGCCGAGGTCGATACCTTCCTCGCCAAGATCCGTCGTATAGACGTTGAAGTTTTCTGACTTGAGCATCAGTTCGATGCTCTGCGCCGTGGCGCTGTCATCCTCGATCAACAGGACACGCATGCCAATCCCCTATGTTTGCCTATCCTGGGCAAGCCGCGCCGGCGGATACGCTCCCGGTGCGAAGGACTGTGGATTAACCTTCGACTCACTCTGTGAGACAATGGTTAACAAATTCTGATTCACACCTGCAAGCACCGATGAGGCCAGATTGGGAAACTTTCCCAATTCCTTGAAAATCCGGTGGAAATTCTTTCCGCTGAATCTTCAAGTTTCACATTAACAAGCCGGACGAACCGACTCATGCGACTCAACCTCTACGCCGGGCACGGGCCTCAGAACGGCTCACCATCCAAAACGCCCTCACGATCAAGATTAACCAAACTCGTAAACGATACGTTACCTTGATGCATATTGTTCGGATAGGGCGTGTTAACGATTGGCGCGCCGGGCGGCGAAAACGGCGGGAACCCGCGGAAAATTGCGGCTTTCCCGGAATTGCCGAAACGTGTCCGGACGTTCACACTTGCGCGGGTTTTGCCTGTGACGGCGAGGAGGCCGGTTAAGGAGATGGAACCACTCTTTGCGGAAATCGAGGCGTTGATGTCGGCCGAGGTGTTCGGACGGGTCGTCTCCGTGCAGGGTCTCCTCCTGGAAGTCGCCGGCCCGATCCACGAGATGAGCGTCGGTGCGCTGCTGGCTGTGGAAAGCGGGGAGGGCGGAAGTCCGGTGCCGGCGGAGGTCGTCGGATTTCGCGACGGGCGTGCCTTGTGCATGCCGTTTGCCGGCCTTGAGGGCGTGCGCATGGGCTGCCGGGCGGTTCTGGCCGCGCGCGAGTGCCTCGCCTATCCGGGCGACGGCTGGCTCGGGCGGGTCGTGAATGCCATGGGCGAGCCGATCGACGGCAAGGGGCCGCTTCCCGGCGGCGGGATCGGCCGGCGCCTGCGCTCCACACCGCCGCCGGCCAACGAGCGCGGCCGGGTCGGCCCGCCGCTCGATCTCGGCGTGCGGGCGCTCAATACTTTCGTTACCTGCTGCCAGGGGCAGCGGATGGGCATTTTCGCCGGCTCGGGCGTCGGAAAGTCCGTTCTCATGTCGATGATCGCGCGCAACATGGCGGCGGATGTGGCGGTGATCGGACTGATCGGCGAACGCGGCCGCGAGGTTCAGGAGTTCATCGAGGACGATCTGGGACCGGAAGGCCTGGCACGCAGCGTCGTAGTGGTCGCAACTTCGGACGAGAGCGTTCTGATGCGCCGCCAGGCGGCCTATATGACTCTGACGGTCGCCGAACATTTCCGCGATGCCGGCAAGAACGTGATGTGCATGATGGATTCCGTCACTCGCTTCGCCATGGCCCAGCGCGAGATCGGCCTGTCGATCGGCGAGCCGCCGGCGTCCAAGGGCTATACGCCGACGGTGTTCACCGAGTTGCCGCGCCTTCTGGAGCGCGCCGGTCCCGGGCGGGCCGGAACGGGGACGATCACGGGGCTGTTCACGGTGCTGGTCGAGGGCGACAATCACAACGAGCCGGTGGCGGATGCGGTGCGCGGCATTCTCGACGGGCATATCGTCATGGAACGGGCGATTGCGGAGCGCGGGCGCTATCCGGCGATCAATGTGCTCAAGTCCGTCTCGCGCACCATGCCGCGTTGCGTTCCGGACGAAGCCGAACCCGTGCTGCGCAAGGCGCGGCAGTTGATGTCGACCTATGCCGACATGGAAGAGCTCATCCGTCTCGGGGCCTACCGGCGGGGCTCCGATGCGGTGGTGGACGAGGCGATCCGCCGCCATGAGCCGCTGGAAACCTTCCTGGCCCAGGGCAAGGGCGAGGCGACATCACTTGAAGCGGGTTATGCCGAACTCGCCAACCTTTTGGAAATGACTCTCGCGTAATCTGACGGTGAAAAGGGAGTTTTGAGTAATGAAGTCGCGTGAGAGTCTGATTCGTCTGAAGCAGTTTCAGGTGGACGAGCGTCGCCGGCAACTGGCGCAGATCGAGGCGATGGTGGACGAGTTCAAGCGCATGGCGCAGGAGCTCGACGACCAGATCGCAGCCGAGCAGGAACGCGTCGGGATTACCGACGAGGGGCATTTCGCCTATCCGACCTTTGCGAAGGCGGCGGCGCAGCGCCGTGACAACCTGCTGAATTCGGCCGACGAACTGGGTGGCCAGCTCGAGGCGGCGCGCGAGGACCTGCGTGAAGCCCTGGAAGAGCTGAAGAAATTCGAGCTGCTGGAAGAGCGCGACCAGATTCGCGACCGCGCCGAGCGCGAGGCCAGCGAGCAGGAAGAGCTCGACGAGATCGCCGCGCGGCGTCACGCCCAGCAAAAGAGCTAAGGCGACCCTCGATTGCGGAAACGCCGGGCCCGATAGGCTGCCCGGCTTTCGCGCGTCCCGCCCTTTGCCCGCGCCTTTGTCTGCCTCTTGGCCGTTGCCCGTGGCATCTGGCCCTTGCGCGCCTGTTCGCCGGCGCGCCTCCTGCTCCCCCGGTTCCGTCTTGCAATGCCCGCATGCCCGCTTCCGCGTTGGCAATCGCGCAGCGAAGTCCTATGCAAGGACTGTCGACCGGCGTTGCCTCGTCACTGCCGGCGGCGGGACCCCGTCGTGGCGGATGGCCTGGAATCCGGGGGCAAATCACGGGGCAAAACGCAGAGGATGCGCGGTGCGGCTTGCAGTTCTATCCCTGATCCTGCCGCTGGCAACCGCCAGTTTCGTGCTCGGGCTGACCTTGCCCCTGCTGGAGCTGGAGCGGCTGTATTTCTTCGTCGACCTACCGACGCTGCTGCAGGTCGTCACCGGGCTTTGGGTGGAGGAGGAGCGGTTGCTCGCCGGCCTGATCGCGGCCTTCTCGATCGTGTTCCCCGCGGTCAAGCTCGTCGCTTTGCATGTCGCGGCGGTGATGGGGCGGGCCGGCGCCGGATCGTCGCTGCTCCATGCGCTCGGACGGTGGTCGATGATGGATGTGATGCTTGTCGCGCTCGTCGTCTTCGCCGCCAAGACGACGGGACTGGCGCAAGCGGCAAGCTTGCCGGGAATGTGGTTCTACGGGGCGGCGACGCTTCTCACGGCATTCGGGGCATGGCTTGCCGAGCGGGGCGGGCGCTAGGGTCTTCTGCCGCCTAGTGCATCGGCTTGCGTGGCGCCGGGGGCTCCGCCCGCGGCGGCGGCTCGGGCGCGGTGCGGCGGAAGGCGTCGAGCCAGCGCATCGCCTGGGTTTCCGGGATGCGCAGGTGTTTGCAGCGCAGATGCGCGAGCGCCAGGAACACCTGGTCGGGCAGTTCGGCGCTGTGGCACAGGTTGATGAGCTCGTCGATTCCGGCCTGGAAGACCGCCCGCTGGACCGCTTTCACCGGATGCCGGGTCTGGCGGGCGAGCAACTCGAAGGCGTCCTGTGGGCGTCCCTCCGACAGCAGAACGAGAACGATGGTGCCGATGCGGTATTCGCCCTCGCGCACCAGCTTTTCCAGCTCGTTGACGTTCGTCGTCTCCAGGAAGATGTTCAGGCGGCGGCGCATGTCCTGCCGCACGGCATCCGGTGCGGTCAGGTCCTGCGGGTCGGAGCCGCTCATGATCGCTTCCAGCCGCACGCGGGTCGACGCGTTGACATGCGGGATCAGCCACTCGCAGATCAGCGGGGTGAGATCGGTCCGTGCGCCCATCTTCTCCCGCAGCGGCGCATCCGAGAGCGAGCGCTTGGCGAGGGTGCGCAAGGCCCACTCCGAAAAGGTGCTGTTCCGGTTTCCGGCCATCTCGCGCCACACCTTGGTGCTGCCGCGCTCCACCAGCGCGTCGGAGAGGCGGCACGGCATGTCGGCCCGTTTGGCCAGGGCAACCAGATGCGCCTGCGGCATGCGCCGGGCCAGTTTCAAAAGGTCGTGCTCGCTGAGACTGGGACTGAGTTCAAGCATCGGTGCGGCAACGAGGATCTCGTCGCTTGCAAGCCGATAGGCGATCTTGTTCGGCGTGTCGTGCCAGGGTGCCATTCGCTTGGACAGGCGGGCGCGCTCCTCGGTTTCGCTGCCGTCGAGCAATTTCATGATGATTTCGCAGAACAGTTCGAGCTCGGCCTCGCTGTGATAGCCGACACGCTCCAGGAACAGGTCCGCGACGCGCTGCAGCAATTGGCCACGCGCCTTCATCGACGGATTGCGTGCGAGCTCGAGCAAGTCGCGAAGCATCAAACCTTCCTTTGTCCAAACCCATATTGCACACAGGCTGTTACCAATCGGTTGAAGGCTTTTTTGCTGCATCCGCTGGTCGTTGCGCGGGGCGGTGTCATCTGCAAAACCGTCATTTTCAACTGGTTCAATTCCTCGTGTCCGATTCGCCGTCGGTTGACGCGAAAGACCAGATCGATAGGTAGTGGAAGGCACGGCGTGCGTCGAACCGCCGATTTGCACCCGGCTTCACCGGATCGGCGCGAGCCGGAGGCGCAGGACTTTCGGGGTCTGCGACGGTGCCCGAAATGCGCCGGCATGTATTCGCCACCTGCGGATGGCGCAAAAGACACGTCTGCCGTGTGGCCGAGACGGCCACCGGTTTCTCTTCTGGGAGTTGTTATGCAGCGTTTTCGCTTCGTCGCCGTTTTGTCCGTTCTGCTCGCGTCGCTTGCCGGTCCGGGACCCGCCGCCGCGCAGTCGCAGGACCCCGCGCAGGCGACAGCCGGTGCAGCGGCGACGCCTGCGACGCCGGCAGAAGGCGCCGAGGCCCTGATCCGGCTGCTGCAGGACCCGGGCGCGCGTCAGGCGCTGATCGACTATCTGGGCCGGGAGGCGGGTGCCCCGGCCTCGGGTACGGCCAGCGGCGGCGCGACATCCGCGACCACGGCGCCGACATCCGACGCCCAGCCGTCCAACGTCCAGCCCTCCAGCGCCCAGCCGTCCGAGGCGTCGCCCGCCGAGGGCGCCCAGGCTGGAGAGAGGACCGAGGCCGAGGCGCCGCATATCGCCGTGCGCATTGCGGCCTTCACGGAAAACCTCATCGACGAGGGGATCGGTTTCCTCCAGAAGATCCAGCGGCCCTTTGCCAACCTGCCGGCGGGGCTGTCTTCCAGCCTCGGCGCGGACTGGAAGGCCGTGCAGGGGATCGCGCTGCAGCTGTTGCTTCTCGGTCTCGTCGTTTTCGGAACCCTGCTGTTCCTGCGCAAACTGGCGGACCGGATCTTCGCCCGGCTGGTGGTCGGTGCGGAAAAGGCGACCATCGTCAAGCGCGTGAGCCTGCTGTTTGCCCGCGCTCTCAGCGAGGCCGTGGTGGTGGCGATCGCGCTCGGCGTCGGCTATGTCACCGCCGTGCTGACAGGTGCGGAAACCCGCCGGGTCGAGCTCGTCGAATCGCTGTTCCTGAATGCGTTCTTCTTCGTCCAGATCGCGAAGGTCAGCACCCGGTTCGCGCTCAGCCCGAAGTTTTCCGCGCTGCGTCTCGTGCCGCTCGACGATGCCCAGGCTCTCTACTGGCGCCGCTGGCTGTTCGCGATCTTCAACGTGCTTGTCTATGGCACGATGGTCGTCGTGCCGCTGGTGTCGACCAATCTGTCCTTCCTGCTCGCGAATTCGCTCAGGATGATGATCGTTCTGGCCAGCGTGTTCATGGCGATCATTGCGGTCCTGCGCAATCGCAAGGCGACGCGGGACCGGATCCTGGAATATGCCTCCGACCGCACGAATGTGGTCGCCTCCGGCGCGATCGAGCTGGTCGCGCGCAGCTGGCACCTGATGGCGATCTTCTATGTGCTCCTGCTGCTGACCGTGTGGCTCGCACGCCCCTTCGACGCGACGACCTTCATGATCCGCGCCTCCGTTTATTCGGTGCTTGCGGTTATGATCGGGACGCTGGTCTCGCTCGCGCTCACGCGCACGATCACCGGCGGCGTGCGTCTGCCGTCCAATGTGCATGCGCGGCTTCCGCTTCTGGAGCGCCGGCTCAACGCCTTCATTCCCCGGATGCTGGCAATCCTGCGCTTCGGTGTGTTCGTCGGTGTCGTGTTTGCCATCCTGCAGGCCTGGGGTGCCATCGACGTCTTGAACTGGTCGTCGTCTACCGACGGGCAGGACTGGATCGGCCGCGCCCTGTCGGCTGGCATCGTCCTGCTGATCTCCTTCCTGATCTGGCTGTCGGTGATGTCCTGGGTCGATCTCCGGCTCAATCCGCGCGGGCGCCTGCCGACCTCGCGCGAGAAAACCCTGTTCGGCCTGTTCCGGAACGCCTTTTCGATCATCCTGGTGGTGATGGCGTCGCTCCTGGCGCTGTCGGAGATCGGGGTCAACATCGGCCCGCTGATCGCCGGTGCCGGTGTCTTCGGTCTGGCGATCTCCTTCGGTTCGCAGAAGCTGGTGCAGGACATCATCACCGGCGCGTTCATCCAGCTGGAAAACGCGATGAACGAAGGCGATGTCGTGACGCTCGGCGGCGTGACCGGCGTGGTGGAAAAGCTGACCATCCGCTCCGTGTGCCTGCGCGACCTTGACGGAACCGCGCATGTGATCCCGTTCTCCACCGTCGACCGGGTGGCGAACTTCATGCGCGACTACGCCTATCATGTCGCGGCGATCGGCGTTGCCTATGACAGCGACATTTCCGAGGTCAAGATGGCGATGCATGTGGCCTTCGACCGCCTCAAGGGGGGAGATCTGGGGGCCGATATCCTGGAGCCGCTGGAGATGCATGGCGTCACCATGTTCGGCGACAGCGCGATCACCGTGCGGGCGCGCATCAAGACCACGCCGGGCACGCAATGGGCCATCGGCCGCGCCTACAACGAACACGTCAAGACCGTGTTCGACGAGCGCGGCATCGAAATCCCGTTCCCGCAGGTCACTTATCATGCGGCGCCCTCCCCGGTGGCATCGGACGCCGATGCGGGGGAGGAGCCTGCCAAGCTGGAGGACGGCAAGAGCGCGCGCGCCGGGCGCAAGCCGCAAAAGCCCGGCCGCAACACGCCCGTTTCGCGCTCGGACATGCCCGAGGGCGAGGACGAGCTCTAGGGGCGCGCTGACGGCAACCAACCCCCGGCGCGCCCGGCTTATGTCTCGGGCGCGCCGATCCGTTCTTGCCGCGCCGGCTGCGGTCATCGCGCCGGTTCGGAGCTGCCGGCCGTGCGCCCCGACCGACCGAAGGCGGCAAGGCCGAGGGCGAGGAGCGCGAGCCCCGCGGCGGCCGTGAAGGTCATCGAAAAGGCGTGGGCGACGCGGTCGCCGGTGGCATGAGCGGCATCCCCCGTCCCGAGGATGGCAACGAACACCGCCGGCATGAGCGAGGCGCCGGTCATGAGACCGAGGTTGCGCGACAGTCCGAGAAGGCCGGACAACCTGCCGCGCTGCTCGGGGGATGCACCAAGCAGAACCGTCGTGTTGTTGGCCGCCAGAAAGAGCTGGAACGCCGGCGTCAGCGTGAACAGCGCGGCAACATATCCGCCAACGCCGAAGTATCGCGGCAGAAACGCAAGACACAGCAAACCGAGCACGATCTGGGCGAGGCCGATCTGCACCACCCGGTTTGCGCCGAGCCGGTCCGTCAGGCGCCCCGCGGGAATGCCGGCGAGCGATGCAATGGCCGGACCCGCCGCCATGACGAGGCCGACCAGAGCGTCGTTCAGCCCGAGCGCGAACGTCAGGAAGAACGGACCGACCAGCAGCGTCGACATCATGATCGTCCCGACGATCAGGTTCATAAGAAATCCGGCGCCGGTCGTTCGGTCGCGCAGCAGATGCATTGGCACGAGCGGCGACGCGACGCGGGTCTCGACCGTCGCGAACGCTATGGCAGCAAGGGCGGCGAAGGGGATCAGCACGGCCGGTCCCACCGGAAGGCCGACGGTGCCGCCGCTGGTCGCCAGCGCATAGGCTGCAACGGCGATCACCAGCAGGACCGTTCCGGGGATGTCCATCTCCCGTGCGGTCGGGCGCCTGCGTTCCATGCCGCGGCCAAGGGATACCGCCGCAAGCACAAATGTCACGAGACCGGCTCCGGTCAGGAGATGAAACGCCATCCGCCAGTCTCCCCACGCCAGCAAGGCGCCGCCCATCGAGGGGCCGAGCGCGGTGCCGATGGCCGACATGGTTGCGATCACGCCCATCGAGGTACCGAGCCGCGCGGTCGAAAACAGGTCGCGGGCGATCGACATGGGGAGTGCGATCAGGACCGCCGCGCCAAGTCCCTGGACCGCACGGCCCAGGATCAGCCAGGCAAGCCCCGGTGCGGCGGCGCAGGCAAGGGATCCCGCGACAAAGACGACAAGTCCGGCCAACAGCACGCGGCGATGGCCGAACGTGTCGCCGAGCCGGCCGGCGGGCACGACAGCGACGGTCATCGTCATGAGATAGGCGAGGACGACCCACTGCACCTGGGAGACCGATGCGCCGTAGCTTCGAGACAGGGTCGGCAGCAGGACGGAGGCGATGCTGATCCCGAGTGCTGCGGTCAAGGTGGCTGAGGCGAGCGCGAGAAGGATGAGGGGCGAAGTGCGGATCGAGGGCGTGTCGCTCATGAGGGAGCCTCTTGCGTTTGACATCAGGAGGCAGCTAACCTGCCACTTCAAGTCAACTTGAGGTCAAGCATGAAACTCCTCGACATTGGCGTCTTGTCGAAACTGAGCGGGGTTCCGGCGTCGACGCTGCGCTACTATGAGGACATCGGATTGCTCCAGTCCGTGGCGCGCCGGGGATTGCGGCGGCAGTTCGACACGCCGGCCGTGACCCGCCTTGCCTTGATTTCGCTGGGAAAGATGGCCGGATTTTCGCTGGAGGAGATCAAGGCGCTTTTTTCCGAAGATGGATCTCCCCAGGTCCCGCGTGCGGAGCTGCATCTGCGCGCCGATGCGCTTGACGACCAGATCCGCGGATTGACGCAGCTTCGCGATGCCTTGCGCCACGTGGCGGAGTGCCCGGCGGAGAACCACATGGACTGCCCGAAGTTCCGGCGCCTCATGACCTTTGCGTCGCGCTCAGCCGGCAGGCGCAAAGCCGGCTCCGGAAAGTCGGTCCGGATGCCTGCGAGAGGAGCGTGACCGGGCTATGCCGGCCGAAGCGGGCCTTTCGACCGGGACGGTCGATGGCGCGGGGACTTGCGAGCATCGATCACGCCAGGGGAGGTGTTGTTTGCCCGCGCCGTGATGCCCGGGGGCAGTGGACCGCTGGGGACTGCGCACATGCGGCGCTGGTGACGCCGAAGGCCGCCTGCTTTTTCGTGCGCGATGCCAAATCGTAGTATTTGACAGGATTGTGCGTAAACGTTTCTGTCAGATCCCCCGGAAAGGTTAAAAATTCCAAATTTGAGCGATTTCAGAAATTCTAATTCTGTTGTATGGGCGGGATTGCGGCACTATTGTGCGCACTAGGCCGTGCCCCTTGAAACAGGACAGTTTCTTTTTACGAGGACAAAGTCCGTTCGGATCGGCCAAAAAATAAATGGGAGATTTAAATATGATCATTCGCCGCACCATGAAAATTGCACTCATGGGCGTCAGTCTTGCCATGTTCGCGGCGTCCGCTGCATCGGCAAAGACCCTCGTCTATTGCTCGGAAGGCTCGCCGGAAGGGTTCGATACTGCGCTTTACACGGCCGGTACGACGTTCGACGCCTCCTCCAAGCCGGTTTACAACCGTCTTGTGGAATTCAAGCGCGGGACAACCGAAGTTATTCCGGGCCTCGCCGAAAGCTGGAGCGTGTCCGAGGACGGGCTGGAATACACCTTCAACCTGCGCAAGGGCGTGAAGTTCCATTCGGTCGACGGCTTCGCCCCGACCCGCGACTTCAATGCTGACGACGTGATCTATTCCTTCGGTCGCCAGCTCGACAAGGATCACGCCTGGCACTCCTATACGCCGGGCGCGTCCTGGGAGTATTTCAACGGCATGTCGATGCCGGATCTCCTGAAGGAGATCGTCAAGGTCGACGACTATACGGTCAAGTTCGTGCTGAACCGTCCGGAAGCGCCGATGCTCGCCAACCTGGCGATGGACTTCGCCTCGGTGCTTTCCGCCGAATATGCCGACAAGCTCGAGGCTGACGGCAAGATGGAGATGATGAACCAGGTTCCGGTCGGCACCGGCCCGTTCCAGTTCGTCGGATACCAGAAGGATGCGGTCATCCGCTATCAGGCTTTTGCCGACTACTGGGGCGGCAAGCAGCCGATCGACAACCTGATCTTCGCCATCACCACCGACGCTTCGGTGCGCCTGCAGAAGCTGAAGGCCGGCGAATGTCATGTCGCGCCCTATCCGGCACCGGCCGACATCGCCGACATCAAGGCGGATGCCAACCTGAACCTGATGGAGCAGGAGGGCCTGAACGTCGGCTATCTGGCGTATAACACCCAGATGGCGCCCTTCGACAATCCGAAGGTCCGCAAGGCGCTCAACATGGCCATCAACAAGCAGGCCATTCTCGACGCCGTGTTCCAGGGTGCCGGCCAGGCGGCCAAGAATCCGATCCCGCCGACGATGTGGTCCTACAACAAGGACGTCCAGGACGACCCGTTCGATCCGGAAGCGGCCAAGAAAATGCTTGAGGAAGCCGGCGTCACGGATCTCAAGATGAAGATCTGGGCGATGCCGGTGCAGCGTCCCTACAACCCGAACGCGCGCCGCATGGCCGAAGTGATCCAGGCGGATTTCGCCAAGGTCGGCGTCGAGGTCGAGATCGTCTCCTACGAGTGGGGCGAGTACCTCAAGCGCTCCAAGGAAACGGACCGCGACGGCGCGGTGCTCCTCGGCTGGACCGGTGACAACGGCGATCCGGACAACTTCCTCGCCGTGCTGCTCGGCTGCGACGGCGTTGGCGGTTCCAACCGCGCGCAGTGGTGCCACCAGCCGTTCGAGGACCTGATCCAGAAGGCCAAGACGATCTCCGACAAGGGCGAGCGCACCAAGCTCTATGAAGAAGCCCAGGTGATCTTCAAGGAGCAGGCCCCCTGGGCGACCATCGCCCATTCGGTCGTGTTCATGCCGATGTCGACCAAGGTGTCGGGCTACATCATGGATCCGCTGGGCGGTCACTGGTTCGACGGCGTCGACATCGCCGAATAAGCCAACGGGCCGAACGGTGCCGTGACCTGCGGGTCCGGCACCGCCTCGCAGCATAGCGCATCGGCCGGTTCCGGCCGATGCGCGCGTCTGGATGAACCCCATGTTCCGCTTTCTGATAGGACGCCTGGCGTTGCTGGTGCCGACCTTTCTCGGTGTCACCATCGTCGCTTTCGGTTTTATTCGCCTTCTGCCCGGCGATCCCGTGCTTCTGCTTGCCGGGGAACGTGGCATCACCGAAGAACGCTACAACCAGCTCATGGAGCAGTTCGGCTTTTCCCGGCCGATCTGGGAGCAGTATTTCGACTATCTGATCGGACTGCTGCAGGGCGATCTCGGCATTTCGATCGTCACCAAGAAGCCGGTTGTCACCGAGTTCTTCACGCTGTTTCCCGCGACCGCGGAACTGGCGCTCTGCGCCATCATTCTCGCCGTCGCGATCGGGATCCCGGCGGGGATCTTCGCTGCGGTCAAGCGCGGCTCCTTCTTCGACCAGACGATCATGGGCACTGCGCTCATCGGCTACTCGATGCCGATCTTCTGGTGGGGCCTGCTGCTGATCATCCTGTTTTCCGGCATCCTGCAGTGGACGCCGGTCTCGGGCCGCATCTCCTTGATGTTCTTCTTTCCTCAACCGACCGGCTTCATGCTGATCGACAGCCTGCTGTCGGGTGAAAAGGGGGCCTTCGCCTCCGCTGTCCGCCATCTCATCCTGCCGGCCATCGTGCTTGCCACCATTCCGCTTGCCGTGATCGCGCGCCAGACGCGCTCCGCCATGCTTGAGGTTCTCGGCGAGGACTATGTGCGCACGGCCCGCGCCAAGGGGCTGACCCCCTTCCGCGTGGTGGGGATGCATGCGCTGCGCAACGCCCTGATCCCGGTGATCACCACCATCGGCCTGCAGGTCGGGGTGCTGCTCGCCGGCGCGATCCTGACCGAAACGATCTTCTCGTGGCCCGGTATCGGCAAGTGGATGGTCGACAGTATCGCGCGGCGCGACTATCCGGTCGTGCAGGGCGGCCTGCTGATGATCGCCGCCATCGTCATGGTGGTGAACCTGACGGTCGACCTGCTCTACGGGCTGGTCAATCCGCGCATTCGTCACAATTGAACGCCGAGGCACACTCCATGAGCATTTCAGACAAGAGTGCCGTCGTCGTCGCGGAGAGCCGCAACGCCACCCGCAAGATGCTGGCGGAATTCTGGTTTTACTTCTCGCAGAACAGGGGCGCGGTCGCCGGTCTCGTCGTCTTCATCGCCCTGGTGATCGTGGCGCTGGCGGCGCCGCTGGTCGCGCCGCACGACCCGGACGTGCAGTATCGCGACTTCTTCCTCACCCCGCCGGTCTGGCAGGAGGGGGGCAACGTCATGTTCCTGCTGGGCACCGACGCGGTCGGGCGCGACATGCTCTCGCGGCTGATCTTCGGGGCGCGGTTCTCGCTGTTCATCGGTCTCGTCGTCGTCGGCATCGCGCTCACCGGCGGCATCGTCATCGGCGTGATCGCGGGCTATTTCCGCGGCTGGGTCGACACGGTGATCATGCGGGTGATGGACGTCATTCTCGCGTTTCCCTCGCTGCTTCTCGCCCTCGTGCTCGTTGCCGTGCTCGGTCCGGGGCTGATGAACGCGATGATCGCGATCGCCATCGTGCTGCAGCCGCATTTCGTGCGCCTGACCCGGGCCGCCGTTCTCACCGAGCGCACCCGCGACTATGTGGTCGCCGCAAGGCTTGCAGGTGCGGGCAACACCCGGCTGATGTTCAAGACGATCCTGCCGAACTGTCTTGCGCCACTGATCGTGCAGGGAACGTTGTCGTTCTCCAACGCGATCCTCGATGCCGCCGCGCTCGGCTTCCTCGGGATGGGCGCGCAGCCGCCGACCCCGGAATGGGGCACGATGCTTGCCGAGGCGCGCGAGTTCATCCTGCGCGCCTGGTGGGTGGTCACCTTCCCGGGCCTTGCGATCCTGATCACCGTGCTGGCGATCAATCTCGTCGGTGACGGGCTGCGCGATGCCCTCGACCCCAAGCTGAAGCGGAGCTGACGGCATGGCCCTTCTTGAAATCCGCAATCTGCGCGTCGAGTTCGACACCGCCGCCGGTCCGTTCCGCGCGCTCGACGGCGTCGACTATACCGTCGAGGGTGGCGAGGTGCTCGCCATCGTCGGGGAATCGGGATCCGGCAAGTCGGTCGCCATGCTGGCCGTGATGGGGCTTCTGCCCGACAGCGCGACGGTGTCGGCCGACCTGATGGCCTTCGAGGGCATCGACCTGCGCGCGATGCCGGCGGCCGAACGGCGCAAGGTGATCGGCAAGGACATCGCGATGATCTTCCAGGAGCCGATCGCGAGCCTCAACCCGTGTTTCACCGTCGGCTTCCAGCTCGACGAGGTGCTGAAGACGCATACGTCGCTGTCGCGCAAGGAACGCAAGGACCGGGTGATCGAACTGCTGGAATCCGTCGGCATTCCCGATCCGGCACGGCGGGTTTCGGCGTTCCCGCACCAGATGTCGGGCGGCCAGTGCCAGCGGGTGATGATCGCCATCGCCACGGCGTGCGCGCCGAAACTCCTGATCGCCGACGAGCCGACAACGGCGCTCGATGTGACGATCCAGAAGCAGATCCTCGATCTCCTGACGGACATGCAGCGCGACACCGGCATGGGGCTGATCATGATCACCCACGACATGGGCGTGGTGGCGGAGACCGCCGACCGGGTGGTGGTGCAATACAAGGGGAAGCAGATGGAGACGGCGGACGTGCTGACGCTGTTCGAGAACCCGTCGCACCCCTACACCAAGGCGCTTCTGTCGGCCTTGCCGGAAAACGCGACCGGCGACCGGCTGCCGACGGTGGCCGACTATGAGGCGATGATGCAGGCCGATGTGCGGGAGGTGCAGCCATGAGCGACCCGATCCTGAAAGTCCGCGACCTGAAGCGCGATTATGTGATCAGCGGCGGCATGTTCGGCAAGACCAAGCTGCTGCATGCGGTCAAGGGCGTGAGCTTCGATGTCGAACGCGGCTCGACGCTGGCCGTGGTCGGGGAATCGGGCTGCGGAAAATCGACGCTCGCGCGCATGCTGACGATGATCGATCCGCCGACCTCCGGCACCATCGAGATCGACGGCGAGACGATCGACATTACCAGCCACGGCATCACCCGCGAAATGCGCCAGGCCGTGCAGATCGTCTTCCAGAACCCCTATGGCTCGCTCAATCCGCGCCAGAAGATCGGGGCGGTGCTGGAAGAGCCCTTGCTGCTCAACACTTCGATGAGCGCGGCCGAACGGCGCGACGCGGCGCTTGCCATGCTGGAGAAGGTGGGGCTTCCGCCCGAGCACTACGGCCGCTATCCGCATATGTTCTCCGGCGGTCAGCGCCAGCGCGTGGCGATTGCGCGTGCGATCATGCTACGCCCGAAACTGCTTGTGCTCGACGAACCGGTCTCTGCACTCGATCTTTCCGTGCAGGCGCAGATCCTCAACCTGTTGCGCGACCTGCAGGACGAGTTCGACCTGACCTACGTCTTCATCAGCCACGATCTTTCGGTGGTGCGCTACATCGCCGACGAGGTGATGGTGATGTATTTCGGCGAGGCGGTGGAACACGGTACGCGCGATCAGGTGTTTTCCGATCCTCAGCACGACTACACCAAGACGCTGTTCGCGGCGACGCCGCGCGCCGATGTGGAGAGCATCAAGAAGCGGCTGGCGGCGAAATCGGCCGCCTGAGGCGGTTTCCGTCCTCGCCGATCCTCGCATGGTTGCAGGACAGGGCGCGGGACGCGGCGGCTGTCCCGCGCCCTGTCATCAAAGCTTCGCTTGACGCGGCTTTATAATTCGATATTTCTCGAATTATGGATAAAAAAGCCGCCATCGCCGCGCTGTCCGCGCTCGGTCAGGACACCCGTCTCGACGTCTTTCGCCATCTCGTCACGGCGGGACCCGAAGGCGTCGGTGCGGGCGATCTCGCGCAGGTTCTGGACGTGCGGGCCAACACGCTGTCCACGCATCTTTCCGCGCTTGCGCGGGCCGGCCTGATTGCGGCCGAGCGCGACGGGCGCGCTATCCGCTACAGCGCCCATTACGACGGCATTCGCGCGCTCTTCGATTTCCTCCTGCATGACTGCTGCAAGGGACGGCCCGAACTTTGCGGTCCCTTCGCGTCCTCCCGATCCCCCGACATCACGAAAGCTGAACAATGAGCATCTTTGAACGCTACCTTTCCCTGTGGGTCGGTCTGGGGATCGTCTCCGGCGTCATTCTCGGCAATCTCGTGCCGGGCCTCTTCGCCGCCCTCGCGCAGTTTGAATATGCCTCCGTCAACCTGCTGGTTGCCGTGCTGATCTGGGCGATGGTCTATCCGATGATGGTGGCGGTGGATTTCACCAGCCTGAAGGACGTGGGCAAGCGGCCCAAGGGGCTGGTGATCACCGTTGTGGTCAACTGGCTGATCAAGCCCTTCACCATGGCAGCCCTTGGCATCCTGTTCTTCAAGCACGTCTTTTCCGGGCTGATCCCGCAGGAGGACGTCGGCCAGTATATCGCCGGGCTGATCCTGCTCGGGGCGGCGCCCTGCACGGCGATGGTCTTCGTCTGGTCGCAGCTGACCAGGGGCGACGCCAATTACACGCTGGTGCAGGTCTCGCTCAACGACGTGATCATGGTCTTCGCCTTTGCCCCCATCGTGGCGCTGCTGCTGGGGGTGACCGACATCGCCGTGCCCTGGGACACGCTGCTGCTCTCCGTCGGTCTTTATGTGGTGATCCCGCTGGTCGCCGGCGCTATCACGCGATCCGTGCTGGCACGGCAGGGCGGCGAGCCGGCGGTTGTGCGGTTCACGGCCAGGGTCAAGCCCGCGTCCGTGCTCGGTCTGCTCCTGACCGTCGTGCTGCTGTTCGGCTTCCAGGGACCGGTCATCCTGGACCGTCCGGTGCTGATCGCGCTGCTGGCCGTGCCGATCCTGATCCAGTCCTACGCGATCTTCGCGCTCGGCTATGGCTGGGCCTATCTGTGGCGCCTGCCGCACCGGGTCGCCGCTCCTTGCGCGCTGATCGGGACCTCGAATTTCTTCGAGCTGGCGGTGGCCGTCGCCATCGGGCTGTTCGGGCTGAACTCGGGCGCGGCCCTCGTCACCGTCGTCGGCGTCCTGGTCGAGGTCCCGGTGATGCTGAGCCTGGTGGCCTTTGCCAACCGCACCCGCGCGCGGTTTCCCGGATGACGCGGGCCGCGGTCCTTGCCGGCGGACACGCTGCATGAGCCGAGCCGCACGGGCCGTGCTCCTGCTCGGCATCACCCAGATCATCGGATATGCCACGCTGATGTATTCTGTGGTTCTGGCGGTGCCGCAGATCTCCGACAGTTTCGGCTGGTCGCGTGCCTTCGGGCTTGGCGGGTTCTCGCTGGCGCTGATCGTCGCCGGGTTGGCCTCGCCGCGCGTCGGCCGGCTGATTCAGCGGTTCGGCGGGCGCGGCGTGATGGCGGGCGGGTCGGCGACCGCCGCTTGTGGCCTGGCGGCCATGTCCCTGGTCGACGGGCCGGTTTCCTATCTCCTGGTGTGGAGCCTGCTCGGCCTCGGCATGGCGGCGACGCTCTACGATCCGGCCTTCGCAACCCTCGGATCGCTGTTTGCAGGCCGCGCGCGCCGGCTGATCACTGCGCTGACGCTGATCGCCGGTTTTGCCTCCACCATCGGCTGGCCGACGACGCTCTACCTGCTTGAAACGCTCGGATGGCGGGAGACCTATCTGGTGTTCGCCGCGGTGACCGCGCTGGTTGCCTTGCCGCTGCATCTGGCGCTGCCGCGTCCTGAAGCCGTCGCAGCCCGTCCTGACGCCGGCGTGCCCGGCGGTCCGCTGCCGGAGGCGGGAGGCATCTTTCCCGACGCCCGCCGGCGCCGGTACGCCTTCCTGCTGCTGGCGCTCGCCTTCAGCAGCGCCGCCTTCCAGTTCGTCGGATTGTCGGCGCATCTGCTGGCGCTTCTCGGCGACCTGGGGATGCCGGCCGCGGCCGCCGTCATGGTCGGGACCCTGATCGGTCCGTCCCAGGTCGCGGCCCGCGTTCTCGAGCTCTGGTGGGCGCGCAACGTGTCGCCGCTTGCCGTCGCACTGACATCTGGCGGCGTCATCCTGCTCGCCTTTGTTATGCTGTCTGTGCTCGGGGTCGATACGCTGAGCGCCTCTGTCTTTGCCATCCTTTATGGCGGGTCGAACGGCTTGTCGACCATCGTGCGGGGCACCTTGCCGCTCTATCTGTTCGGGGCTGACGGCTACGCGGTTCTTCTCGGCCGGATCGCGCGCCCGGTGCTGATCGTCGGCGCGCTGGCGCCCTTTGCGCTCGGCGTGGCATTCGATTTCGCCGGAGCCTCGGCGGCGCTGGCCCTTGCATTCGCCGCAAGCTGCCTGTCCTGCGCAGCACTTGTTGCCATCGTGGTCCTGCGCGGACATGTATCGCGGGTTGACTTGCCGCTCCGGGGATGAAATCTTCGCGGATATTCGTGATATATCACTGCATGGGCGGCGGGTTCGACGCTCTGGACACGGCGTCCGTCCGGTGTCTCAATGCGATACCGCCAGACATCGTAGCGGCCCTTCGGAGACCATATTTCCCGCGATGACAGATCGTTCTTCCGTTCACATCATCGGCGCGGGGATTGTCGGGCTTGCCACGGCCGCCACATTGCAGGCCCGGGGCCATCAGGTCACGCTGATCGAACGCAACGAGCCGGGCTCGGGCGCCTCGCGCGGAAATGCCTCCGGCATTGCCTGGACCGACGTCGCGCCGCTGGCGTCTCCCGGCGTCTGGCGCAAGGCGCCGGGCTGGCTGCTCGACCCGCTCGGGCCCCTGACGATCCGCCCGTCCTACGCGCCCTCGATCCTGCCGTGGATGCTGCGGTTCATGGCCGCGTCGCGCCCTGCCGCCTTCAAGCGGTCGGTGGCCGCAATCGCCGCGCTCAACGCGGAAGCGCTGCCGGCCTGGGAGCGGCTTTGGGCGGACACCGGCACTGGCGGCCGGCTGCGCGCGGAGGGGTGTCTCGATGTCTTCGACAAGCCGGGCGAGGTCGCCAGGGCCCGGGCCGGCTGGCAGCTCCAGCGCGATCACGGCATCGAGGTGCGCGAGCTGTCGGCTGCGGAGATCCGCGAGATGGAACCGGACCTCGGGCCGTCTGTGGCCGGCGGCGCCTTCATCCCCGGCTGGGCGCATCTCGACGATCCCCATGCCATGTGTCTGGATCTCGAGCGTGTGGTCAGGGAGCGGGGTGGCCAGATCCTGCGCGGCGATGTCGTCAGCATTGTCGGCACGGACGGAGGCGCGCGGCTGCGGATGCGCGAGGGTCCCGTGCTCCATGCCGACAAGCTCGTGATTGCCTGTGGCGCCTGGTCGAAGCGGCTGGCATCCTCGCTTGGTGAGGACGTGCCGCTCGACACGGAACGGGGCTACAACATCACCGTGCCGGAGCCGGGCGTCGCCTTCCGGCGTTTCGTCATGCTGGCAGGCTACGGGTTTGTCATGTCGCCGATCGCGCGCGGCCTGCGCATCGGCGGAATGGTGGAATTTGCGGGCCTGACGGCGCCGCCCAACTGGGCGCGCGTCGATGCGCTGGTGTCGCGCGCCAAACGGGTGGCGCCGGCCCTGTCGGTGGACGGCGGCGAACGCTGGATGGGCTTTCGCCCCTCGCTTCCCGACAGCCTGCCGGTGATCTCGCAAAGCCGGCGGGCCGCGCATGTCTTTTACGCCTTCGGGCATGCGCATCACGGTCTGACGCAAGCCGCGGCGACGGGCGAACTCGTCGCCGACATGATCTCGGGCAAGGATCCCGCCGTCGATCTTGCGCCCTATGCGGTTGACCGTTTTTGAGGAGAGGCGCCGATGGCGCGGCACACGTTCTTTTGCATCGATGGACACACCTGCGGCAATCCGGTGCGGCTTGTCGCCGGCGGGGGACCCGCGCTCGACGGCGACACCATGCTGGCGCGGCGCGCAGATTTCCTTGCCCGCTACGACTGGATCCGCACAGGCCTGATGTTCGAGCCGCGCGGTCACGACATGATGTCCGGCGCGATCCTCTATCCGTCGACGCGCACCGATTGCGACATCGGTGTGCTCTATATCGAGACCTCCGGCTGCCTGCCGATGTGCGGTCACGGCACCATCGGGACGGTGACCATGGGGATCGAGGAGGGGCTGATCCGGCCTGCGACACCCGGCACCGCCCGGCTCGACACGCCGGCCGGCCCGGTCACCGCCGACTACACGATGGAGGGCGAACATGTCGCTTCCGTCCGACTGACCAATGTGCCGGCATTTCTGGCGGCCCGCGATCTGGAGATCGACTGTCCGGAGCTTGGCCGGATCACCTTCGACGTCGCCTATGGCGGAAACTTCTATGCGATCATCGAGCCGCAGGAGAATTTTGCCGGCGTCGGATCCATCGATGTGGACCGGCTGGTGTCGATCAGCCCGCTCTTGCGCGCACGCCTCAACGAGGCGTTCGACTTCGTGCATCCGCTCGATCCGCGCATTCGCGGCATCACCCATGTGCAGTGGACGGGGCCGCCAACGCAGCCGGGCGCCGATGGTCGGAACGCCGTTTTCTATGGCGACCGGGCGATCGACCGCAGCCCCTGCGGCACCGGCACATCCGCCCGGATGGCGCAGTTGCATGCGCGCGGACGGCTCAAGACCGGCGACAGTTTCGTGCATGAAAGCGTGATCGGCTCGCTCTTCACCGGCGGCGTGAAGAACGAGACGCGGGTGGGCGACCTGCCGGCCATCGTGCCGACCATCGAGGGCTGGGCGATCCGCACCGGCACTTCGCAGATCACGCTCGACGACCGCGATCCCTATATGGCCGGCTTCTCCGTCACCGGAACCGGTGTGACGGTCTATCCCGGCCCTTGAAAACCCCGGAAATGCGGGTGCCATTCGCCATCCAAAGCAGGTAGACAGGAGCGGTTGGCAACGGGAATCGCTTCATGGATTGGTCACCGCAGCAGGAAGCCGCGCTCGCAGAAACCGCGCGCTGGCTGAAATCGGGCGACAAGCAGGTGTTCAGGCTGTTCGGCTTTGCCGGAACGGGCAAGACGACGCTTGCCCGCCATCTTGCGGCCGGCATCGACGGCGATGTCGCCTTTGGCGCCTTCACCGGCAAGGCGGCGCATGTGCTGCGCCAGAAGGGCTGCGACGGCGCGACCACCATTCATGCGATGATCTACCGCCCGCGCGGTCACAAGGACGAGACCGACGACGAGGAGGCCGGTCCGAGCTTCTCGATCAACCGCGACAGCGTCGCCGCCAAGGCGAAGCTGATCGTCATCGACGAATGCTCGATGGTCGACGAGGACCTGGGCCGCGACCTCCTGTCCTTTGGTACGCCCGTGCTGGTGCTGGGCGATCCGGCGCAGCTGCCGCCGGTCAAGGGCGGCGGTTTCTTCACCGAGGCCGAGCCGGACATCATGCTGACGGAGGTGCACCGTCAGGCGCGCGACAATCCGATCGTGCATATGTCGATGCTGATCCGCGAGGGCGGCACGCTGGAGCCCGGAGATTACGGCGACAGCCGTATCATCTCGCGCCGGGAGATCGACGCCGAGGCGATCCTGGCCGCCGATCAGGTGCTGGTCGGCACCAACCGCACACGGCGGCTCTACAACGGGCGCATCCGCGAGCTCAAGGGTTTCACCACCCAGATGCCGGCGGTCGGCGACAAGCTCGTCTGTCTGCGAAACGACAAGGCCAAGGGCCTGCTCAACGGCGGACTGTGGACCGTGGCACGGCTCAGGCCCTCGCGCGGCAACACGTTGCGCTTCGACGTGAAGCCGGAGGACGAGGCCGCCGGCAAGGCAAAGATCTCCGTCAAGGTGCTGCCGGGTCTCTTCGAGGACGGGGCGGAACAGCTTCCCTATGCCATTCGCCGGCGCTCCGACGAATTCGACTACGGCTATGCGCTGACCGTCCACAAGGCGCAGGGCTCGCAGTGGGACGACATCGTGCTCTTCGACGAAAGCTACGCCTTTCGCGATTATCGCGACCGCTGGCTCTACACCGCCGTGACGCGCGCGGCCCAACGCATCACAGTGGTGCGCTGAGCCGGCTGGCTTCCATCCTTCCTGTGCCGTCGAACCGACATTTTTTCAGGACAGATACCTCCAATGACCGAAACACCCGTCTCCGCCGGCCCGACCACCGATCCGGTCCGTGCAAAGGATCTTCTCGCCCGCATCAGCAGCCGTATCGCTGCTGAACTCGGTTGTCGGCCCGAGCAGGTCGTCGCCACCGTGGAACTGCTCGACGGCGGGGCGACGGTTCCCTTCGTCGCGCGCTACCGCAAGGAAGCGACCGGCGGGCTCGACGACACCCAACTGCGCACGCTGGAGGAGCGACTTGTCTATCTGCGCGAGCTGGAAGACCGGCGCGCGGCAATCGTCGCCTCCATCGACGAGCAGGGCAAGCTCGACACGGATCTCGCCGGCCGGATTGCGGCGGCGGAAACCAAGGCGCAGCTTGAGGATCTCTATCTTCCCTTCAAGAAGAAGCGGCGCACCAAGGCCCAGATCGCGCGCGAGGCCGGGCTGGAGCCGCTTGCCGACCTTCTGCTCGGCGATCCGTCCCGCGATCCGCAGGCAGAGGCCGCGCGCTTTGTCGATGCCGAAAAGGGAGTCGCGGACGAAAAAGCCGCGCTAGATGGCGCGCGCCAGATCCTGATGGAGCGTTTCGCAGAGGATGCGGCGCTGGTCGGCCGGCTGCGCCAGCACCTGATGCGCGGCGGTGTCGTGCAGTCGCGCGTGGTCGAGGGCCAGGAAGAGGCCGGAGCCAAGTTCTCCGACTATTTCGACTACCGCGAGAAATGGGCGGATATTCCGAGCCACCGCGCACTGGCGCTCTTGCGCGGACGCAACGAAGGCGTGCTTGCGCTCGATCTTGTGGTCGACGCGGAAGACCCCGCGCCGGTCAAGCCGGTGGAGCGCATGGTGATGGCGGCGGCCGGCATTGCCGATGAGGGACGCCCGGCGGATCGCTGGCTTGCGGAGACCGCGCGCTGGGCCTGGCGGGTGAAGCTTGCACTGCATCTGGAACTCGACCTGATGACGCAGTTGCGCGAACGCTCGGAGGACGAGGCGATCAATGTCTTCGCCCGAAACCTCAAGGACCTGCTGCTCGCAGCACCGGCTGGTCATTCGACCGTGCTCGGCCTCGACCCCGGCATCCGCACCGGCGTGAAGGTCGCCGTGGTCGATGCGACCGGCAAGCTCGTCGAGACCGCGACGGTCTATCCCTTCCAGCCACGCAACGACGTGGCGGGGACCCGCAACACGCTGCTCGCGCTGATCGCGAAACACAAGATCGCGCTGGTCGCGATCGGCAACGGCACCGCGAGCCGCGAGACCGACCGGCTGGTCGGCGACCTTCTCGGCGACGTCCCTGTCGCAGCACGCCCGGTCAAGGTGATCGTCAACGAGGCGGGGGCCTCGATCTATTCGGCGAGCGCGCTGGCAGCGCGCGAGATGCCCGACGTCGATGTGTCGCTGCGCGGCGCGGCCTCGATTGCCCGTCGGCTGCAGGATCCGCTGGCGGAACTCGTCAAGATCGAGCCGAAGTCCATCGGTGTCGGCCAGTATCAGCACGACGTGAACCAGACCAAGCTCGCCCGCGCGCTCGATGCCGTGGTCGAGGATGCGGTGAATGCGGTCGGCGTCGATCTCAACACCGCCTCGGCGCCGCTTCTGACCCGTGTGTCGGGCTTGTCCGCCGGGCTTGCCGATGCGGTGGTGGCGCATCGCGACGCGAACGGAGCATTCCGCTCGCGCAAGGATCTGCTGTCCGTTCCCCGGCTCGGGCCGAAGGCCTTCGAGCAATGCGCCGGCTTCCTGCGCATTCCAGGCGGCGACAACCCGCTCGATGCGTCGGCCGTCCACCCGGAGGCCTATCCGGTGGCCGAGCGGATCGTGACGGCCTGCGGGCGGCCGCTGTCGGAGGTCATGGGCAATGCGCAGCGGCTCAAGGCGCTCGATCCCGAGGACTTCGTCGACGCGGTCTTCGGCTTGCCCACGGTGCGCGACATTCTCGCCGAGCTGGAAAAGCCCGGCCGCGACCCGCGCCCGGAGTTTCGCACCGCGAAGCTCCAGGACGGGGTGGAAACGATGGCCGATCTCAAGCCAGGAATGGCGCTTGAGGGCACCGTCACCAATGTCACCAACTTTGGCGCCTTCGTCGATATCGGCGTCCATCAGGACGGGCTGGTGCATGTCTCGCAGATTGCAGACCGCTTCGTCCGCGACCCTGCCGAGGTGGTGAAAGCCGGCGAGATCGTGCGGGTGCGGGTGCTTGAGGTCGACATGCCGCGCAAGCGCATCGCGCTGACCATGCGCAAGGACGGCGGCGCCGACGCCGGCCAGCCGGGCACGCGCGGCTCCGGTCCCGGCGGACGCGATCCGCGCGGGAGCGGCCCGAAAGGCGGCGCGCCGACCAAGCCGCGGCCGAAGGGCGGCGGCGGGTCGCAGGGGCGTGGCTCCGACGGTGGCTCGGGGGACGGCGCGATGGCGGCGGCGCTTGCGGCGGCCTTCAACAAGAAGAAGCGCTGACCCTTCCCAATCACTCGAAGGCGGCGGAGACGCCCGGTGTGCCCGGCAGCCCCTCATAGGTGAGGCGGATCTTTTGTCCCGGCTTCATCGGATTGAGCGGGCCGATGGAGCCGACCGAGACGAGATCGCCGGGTTTCAGGGCCTTGCCTTGTGCCTTGAGCACGCCGGCGATCCAGATCACCGCGTTCAGCGGATGGCCGAGCACGGCCTTGCCCGGCGCGGCGGAGATGGTCTCGCCGGTCGTCTCGTCGGTCAGCCGGGCGGTGAAATCCGCCAGCATCGCCACGCCGGTTTCATCCGCCGGCAATGCGATCAGATCGCCCATCACGCCGCGCCAGGCGCCGACGTTGATTGCCGTGATCATCGGGCCGTCGAGCTGGATATCGAGCGGCGCGACCAGGGCCGGAAGCTCCAGGAACGGCCGAACGCCGCGAATGGCGGCCAGGACTTCTGCCGGCGTCGTCGCGTCGTTGACGGCGGCGTCGCCGATCTCGACGATCAGGTCCGCCTCGAACAGGGAGCGAACCGCGTCGGCCGCGCGAACGCTTGCGCCGGGCTTGAGCAGCATGTCGCGCAGAAGCGTGCCGAACACCGGTTCGTCGACACCGAAAGCCTGCTGCGCCGGGGGCGATGTCAGGCCCGCCTTGTAGCCGACCACCGGACCGAGGTCTTTCGACAGGCGCTCGACGACCATCGCCTGCGCGCAGAGCCCGTCGTCCAGCGATGAGCCGGCGGCGATCGGCGGCATGGCCGGTCGCGCGGCGGCACGATCGGCGATGAAGGTGTCGACCGTTGCCGCATCCGGGCAGGCAGCCTGCGCCAGCGAAGTGTGAAGAAGAGCGGCGCCAAGCGCCAGAGCAAGACCGATCAATCTCATGCGCATATCCCCCGACCGGGCACGACTGGCCCCGTTTGCCGGAGAGTGCCGTGCGGGAGGTGCAATGACAAGCGGGTTGTGTGCGGTTCCCCTTGCACGCTTTGGCAAGGTCCGGGTCAGGCGGCGCCGTATTGCGCCTGCAGGTATTTCCAGTAGTTGCCGAGGTGGTGTTGCCAGAAGAAATCGGTCGGATCGTCCGGGTTCTCGCCCGGAACGGCGAACAGCGGCACCAGATTGCCGGCGGTTGCGAAGTTCAGCGATGCCTGGATTTGCGACAGAAGGCTGTCGATCCCGCCGGCGAGGGAAGTGCCGTCGAGCACGACCGCCTCTGGCGCACCCAGCAGCCTTGTGTCGAGCGTGAGTCTTTCCCCGGCAAGTCGCTCCTTTAGGCTTTCGGCGACCCGACAGGCATGGGCGACGACCTGACGCTGCGCGTCCTCGACCGACGGCTCCACGGTCGCGCAGAGCGCGGCGATGCGCGGGTCGACATCGAGATTGCGGACGCCGCGATAGTCGCGCAAGGGGTTGGGCGTGTTGATGTCGCCCGGAAGCTGCAGGGTAAAGGGCACCTGCGGCACCCAGCCTTGCGTGCTGACAACGCTCCAGCCCGTGCCCGCAACGCCGGCGATGGCGGCATAATCATAGCTGTAGTGGTCGTTGCCGGGTTTGGCGGGCGCGAAGACATAGGTCTTGTAGGAGGGCTTCGCGATGCTCGAGAAGACCCCGGAGGCATGGCGCACGAAGGAGGTCAGGAGCGTTGCGATCGAGGCTCCCTGGCTGTGGCCGGTGATCAGGATCTCCGCGTCCGGGTCGAGCGAAAGCGCGGCAAGCGTTGCCAGGAGCGGGCGGTCCGTCGTCAGGAGCATTAGGAAGAGGCTCAGGCTGAAGCCCAGGTGGGTGCCGGCGACGACCGCGCTGCCGGCCTCGTCGCGGGCGAGATGAAACGGGAACTCGAGTTTGACCCCGCCGGTCTCGATGGCGAGGTCGAGCCTGGCGTCGACCAGCGGAAACAGCAGGTCGGCGAGAATGCTCGCGTCGCTGTCGACCGTGCCGCGCACCACGATCGCATACCGGTTGGGGCGGGTGTCGTCACGCCACACCTGCCAGAGATTGTCGAGCAGTGTCGACCCGCTCGGAGACAAGGCGTCGACCTTGGACCAGCCCAGCGAGTGCGGATCCGGAGTCGGAACCGGAATGGCGGGAACGCCATAGATCGCCTGTGACAGCGCCAGCGTCGCGGTCGCCTCGGTGACGTCGAATCCGGGCTGGAATGCCATGACCATCTCCCCCTTGGTGTGCGGCCGCCCTCTTCGGCTGCCGTTTTTGCGCGCGACCATTCGCGACGGTCGACCGACGGTCTGGCGATGATAGACCACAATGGATGGTAAGGGTTGCCGAAAACGTCAGGCGCTCTTTATGCGCGAGGTTTTCGGCTCAGGATGCCGGCACCGGGGGCGGGCGGCTGAAGAGGATGCGAGCGGGGGGGGCAGGCGGGATGTGGCGTTGCGAAGGGCGCCGGCACCGGAGACTGCAGGGCCGCGCGACAAAGCGGCGACGGGTTCAGACCCGAAGGCGCGACCGCCGCACCCGATGGAGCGCGGCGGTCGGAAACTCACTCTTCGCCTTCGTCGGCGGACGTTGCGTTGAGGAGCGAGTAGCGCTCCACGCCGAGCTTGTCGAGCAGGTCGAGCTGGGTTTCGAGAAAGTCGATATGGCCTTCCTCGTCCTTCAGAAGCTCCTCGAAGAGCTTCATGGTGACGTAGTCGCCTTCGTCATGGCAGATGTCGCGGGACTTGGAATAGGAGGCGCGGGCGTCATGTTCGCCTGCGAGGTCCGATTCCAGCACTTCCCGGACGTCCTGGCCGATGCGCAGCGCGCCGACCTTTTGAAGGTTCGGGTGGCCTTCGAGGAAAATGATCCGCTCGATGATCTTGTCGGCGTGGTGCATTTCCTCGATGGATTCCTCACGCTCCTTCTTGGCGAGCTTTCCAAGGCCCCAGTCGTCGAGCATGCGGTAATGAAGCCAGTACTGATTGACGGCTCCGAGTTCGAGCAAGAGCGCCTCGTTCAGTCGCTCGATAACCTTTTCACTGCCCTTCATAAAAATCTCCTGCGTTTGCGGTCCGACGGCATCGGTGGCGATGCGCGAACACATTTCTCAAATTAGAATCATTCCAAAGTCTTGTGAAGGGGGACGCGGCGGCTTTGTCGCCTGCTTCCCCGGTATCGGCGCCGACTGAGGCGATTGGTCGCTTGTTGTCGCCCCTGTCCGCGCCTGAAGGTGAACCGATCGCTATCCCGTTGCGTCTAACGTGTATGACACTGACAAGGGTTTGAAACATGTCCTACGCGATTGCCTATCTTGCGACTGCGGTCGTCTTTTTTGCCATCGATTATGTGTGGCTGACGCGCATCGCCGGATCCTTCTACCGGGATCGCGTCGGGGCGCTGATGGCCGACGAGGTAAATTTCGCCGTCGCGGGGGCGTTTTACACCGTCTATGTCGTCGGCATCGTGATTTTCGCGGTCAGTCCGGCGCTCAAGTCGGGCAATTGGCAGGATGCGCTGATCTACGGGTTGCTCTTCGGCTTCTTCGCCTATGCCACCTATGATTTCACCAATCTGGCGACGCTGCGCGACTGGCCGGTGGTCGTGACCCTCGTAGACGTGACCTGGGGCACCTTCGTCACCGGCGTCTCCGCCTGGGCAGGCTACATGGTGGCCCGCAACTTCGTCTGACCTTCCGATCCTTGACCGCTGACCGGCAAGCCTTTGCGGGCTTGCCTTGACGGATCGCCCTCGCGCATTGTGACATCCGGATAATCCAGAATCGGGAGGTCATTGATGGCGGGGCAGGGCGACGTGGCGCTTGTGACGGGGGCAACGGCGGGGGTCGGGCGCGCCTGTGCGATTGCCTTCATGCGGGCGGGATACCGGGTGGTGCTCGCCGGCCGGCGCGCCGAGCTTCTCGACAGCGCGGTCACGGAGGCCGGCGTCGACCGGGATGCGGCGCTGTGCGTGCCCTGCGACGTCAGCGATCCGCAGGCCGTCGATGCGCTGTTCGATGCGATCAAGGAGCGCTTCGGTCGGCTTGATGTCGTCTTCAACAATGCCGGCACTTCGGTGCTCGGCACGCCGATCGGGGATCTCTCTTTTGCCGACTGGCGCAAGGTGATGTCGGTCAATGTCGACGGTGCGTTTCTGGTCGCCCGCGCTGCTTTCATCCAGATGCGCGGGCAGGACCCGCAGGGCGGACGGATCATCAACAACGGTTCGATTTCCGCCCATGTGCCGCGTCCGGGGTCCGTTGCCTACACCGCTTCAAAACATGCGATCACCGGGCTGACGCGCTCGATCTCGCTCGACGGACGGGCCTGCAACATCGCCTGCGGGCAGATCGACATCGGCAATGCCGCCTCCGACATGACCGCCAAGATGCCGCAGGGCGTGCCTCAGCCGGACGGCTCGGTGCGCGCGGAACCTGTCATGGACGCAGCTCATGTGGCAAGCTCCGTGCTCCATATGGCGGGCCTGCCGCTCGAGGCCAACGTGCAGTTCATGACGGTTATGGCGACGACCATGCCCTATATCGGGCGCGGCTGACCCGCGCCCTCGGGCCCAATACACCGCGCGGGGGACGCCTCATACGGTGAGATGGGCGCGGACCTCCTGTTCGTCGAGCGTATCTCGTGCGCCGGCGAGCACGACCTCGCCGCGATCCATCACGGCGAAGCTGTCGGCAAGGTCGCGGGCGAACTCGAAATATTGTTCGACGAGCACGATTGCCATGTCGCCGCTTTCGCGCAGGAAGGCGATGGCGCGACCGATGTCCTTGATGATCGAGGGCTGGATCCCTTCCGTCGGCTCGTCCAGGATCAGCAGGCGCGGCCGCATGACGATGGCCCGTCCGATGGCAAGCTGCTGCTGTTGTCCGCCCGAAAGATCACCGCCGCGCCGCGACAGCATGTCCTTCAGGACCGGGAAGAGCTCGAAGACCGTGTCGGGCACGAAGCGGTCCTTGCGGGGCAGCGGCGCAAAGCCGGTCTCCAGATTTTCCTTCACGCTCAGAAGCGGAAAGATGTCGCGCCCCTGCGGTACGATGGAAATGCCGCGTCTGGCGCGCTGGAACGCCGACAGGCGGGTGATATCGGTGCCTTCCCAATGGATCGAACCGCGGCTGACCGGATGCTGGCCGGCGATGGCGCGCAGCGTCGAGGTCTTGCCGACGCCATTGCGGCCCATCACACAGGTGATCTCGCCGGTCTTTGCGGTGAGGCTCACCTGTTTCAGCGCTTGAGCCGCGCCATAGTGGAGATCGATTGCGTCGACGGTCAGCATGAGGCGGGACCTTCCGGGGAAACGTCAGCGTCCGAGATAGACATCGATGACCTTCTGGTCGCTGGAGACGTGATCAAGCGAGCCTTCGGCCAGAACCGAGCCCTCGTGCAGGACGGTGACTTTCACGCCAAGCGCGCGCACGAAGGTCATGTCGTGTTCCACCACGACGACGGAATGGGTCCTGGCGATCTCGCGCAGCAGGTCGGCGGTCGCCGCCGTCTCCGCGTCTGTCATGCCGGCGGCCGGTTCGTCGATCAGGAGCAGTTCCGGATCCTGCGCGAGCAGCATGCCGATCTCGAGCCACTGCTTCTGGCCGTGGCTCAGGTCGCCGGCCAGATCGGTCTCGCGGTCGCGAAGCCTGATCGTTGCAAGCAATTCGTCGATCCGGGTGCGCTGGGCCTCGTCGTCGCGGTGAAACAGCGTGGCGAAGGGGCCGCGCGGCGCTTTCAACGCCAGTTTCAGATTGTCGCGCACGCTTTGATTCTCGAAGACGGTGGGCTTCTGGAACTTACGCCCGATGCCGAAACCGGCGATTTCCGCTTCGTCATGGGCGGTGAGGTCGATCCTGCCGTCGAAGCGCAGCGTTCCCTCGTCGGGCCGCGTCTTGCCGGTGATGACATCCATCATCGTGGTCTTGCCGGCGCCATTCGGCCCGATGATTGCCCGCATCTCGTTGCGGCCGACCAGGAACGACAGGTTGTTCAGCGCCTTGAAGCCATCGAAGGAAACGCTGACGCCGTCGAGATAGAGAAGGTTTTCCGCTTTTGCCATGGGGTTACTCCGCCGCCTGTTCGCTTGGGCGGGCTGCCGCCATCTCGCTGGGCGTCTTCGTTTCGCGGCCGGGCGTCTGCGGCTCCCGCAGGCGGCGCAGGCGCTGCGCGGCCGATTTTGCGAGCCCGACGATGCCGGTCGGCAGGAACAGCGTGACGAAGACAAAGAGCCCGCCAAGCGCGAACAGCCAGAACTCCGGCAGGGCGGCGGTGAACCAGCTCTTGGCGAAATTGACGAGAACCGCGCCGATGATCGGACCGACGAGCGTGCCGCGCCCGCCGACGGCGACCCAGATCACGGCTTCGATCGAGTTGGCGGGGGCGAACTCGCCCGGATTGATGATCCCGACCTGCGGCACGTAGAGCGCGCCGGCAAGGCCTGCCATCATCGCCGACACCGTCCAGACGAAGAGCTTGTAGTGCTCGACCCGATAGCCGAGAAACCGGGTGCGGCTTTCCGCGTCGCGCACGGCGATCAGCACCTTGCCGAGCTTGGAGGCGGTGATGGCCACCGCGATCACCAGTCCGCCCGCGAGCGCCAGCGCGGAGGCCGCGAAAAGCCCGGCGCGGGTGGCGTCCGACTGGATGTCGAAGCCGAGAATGTCCTTGAAATCGGTCAGGCCGTTGTTGCCGCCAAAGCCCATGTCATTGCGGAAGAAGGCGAGCAGCAGCGCATAGGTCATCGCCTGGGTGATGATGGAGAGATAGACGCCGGTCACCCGCGAGCGGAAGGCGAACCAGCCGAAGACGAAGGCAAGCAGGCCAGGTGCCGCCAGCGCGATCAGCATGGCGAAGGGAAAGACGTCGAAGCCGTACCAGTACCAGGGCAGCTCCTGCCAGTTGAGAAAGACCATGAAATCCGGCAGGACCGGATCGCCATAGACGCCGCGCGTGCCGATCTGGCGCATCAGATACATGCCCATGGCATAGCCGCCGAGCGCGAAGAAGGCGCCGTGGCCGAGCGAAAGAATGCCGCAAAAGCCCCAGACGAG